>ERZ507154.19-NODE-19-length-114520-cov-18.7793_pt1 | contig 114520 bp, 111 predicted proteins | sample MGYA00513772_ERZ507154 | MGnify/ENA metagenome assembly ERZ507154
GGATGCGTGATCTGATCCTTCAACTCAGCAAAAGTTCGATTTATTCAACAAGGCCATGACAAGGTAGATACATCACGTGAATCTACCTTAAATAGTGAATTATCCAATTTAGAAATTGACGAAAAAAATTGTATTAATGATATTGACGCACGTAAAAAAGCGAAGAAAACAGCATCTTTAGTTTTAGCCAATACATTAGTTGAGATCCAAGATCGCATTGAAGAAATAAAACAACAGTTACTTGAACTGAAAATCAAAGAGCCGTTACCGGAAATACAGCATTTTTCTATCAATGATTTGATAAATCCATCAAATATAGAGTTAAGAATGAGCCTGAGGAAATTTTTAACTCAAGCAGTAGATAAAATAACATTTAGAAGCCTTGATAACAATATACTTATAGAAATTAAGTATCACAATAATGTTTATCGCCACATATTGATAACTGACAAGAAAGTTAAAGAAGTACTCCATGAAGTTGATATAGTTAAAAATGGTGAGGTAATTAACTACACTACAAATGGATTCTTAATAACAGAAAATGAACATGAAAACACCTGCATCTTTCATGGGATATGTAATGTTCATTATACAGACTATTTCCTCTTGGCTAACTATATTGGCAGTTTAAAAAATAAACATTGGATTGTTGATAAAATGTATGAGACTGAAAATATGAGTATTGTAATGACTAATGAAAAACAGAAATCTCATTACAATTAAAAAACACAACACCTAAATACTAATAACTAAAACGACGAAAGGCCAGACACTGGAATAGCTGGCCTTTCTAAACGAAGCATAAAAACAAGGAAGTATGATTATTTATACCTCCTTAATTAGAATCAAAAAAAATAAGAAATAAAAGGAAGTATAAAAAATGGCACCACGCATAAAAACACACGACAACAGAAATGTAATGAATTATCTGAAAGGGAAGTCATATAATAACCGTACCCCAAAGAAAATTAAGGCAATTATTGAATCCGTAACTGATAAGGATCAATTTCACAATACTAAAGGTGGAAATTCATTATATCTATTTGAAGCATTGAAGAGAGTTCCAGTTCTAACAAATACAGAAGTAGGTAAATGTATTAATGATTTCAGGTTAGAAATACTACTGAATCAGTTAAGAGGTAAATTAGAACATGCGGGAATACAATATATTAATTCAAATAGATATGATTCTGAAGGTTTTGTGAATATACAATTTCTAAAGCATTACAGTAGTGATTTTAAAGAGTTTGAACTATTAAAAAATACAAGTATAAAGAACTACGGAAAAGCAGCAAGAGAGGCTTCAAAACTATTAGAAATGAAAATCAATGTTCCAGTACTGGATGATAGTATAAAACAGTACCTTGATGATTTAATAAAGAATGGTATTGATAAGAAACTAATAATTGATTATCTTAAGAATAAAAAGACCTAAAAGTATCTTGAGATGGTGGCCTATCAGTGAATGAAACCCCGCTGATAATGCCGCATGGAGAGGATAGGTCACCTTATAAAGATAAAACACAAGATGTTTTTTAAGAAGAAACTTACATAGATGAGCAGCGGCACGAATTTAAAGTTTGAAGGACTTCGCTCGTACCTCGCAAAGTCCTTAAAAATTCACATTGGTTAGAAACTTGCGTTTTTTTCGTGATTTCCTTCGGAAATCCCTCAAAAGAACACCCGTTTGTTTCTCCCTTTGGTCGGTAAGAAATACTGTCCTACGGAATTCATACTACCTGGGGAGAAAGCAACTCTCGGAGTTAGAAAGTCAAGGGATTGGAAGGCTAAAGCCATTACTTCAGCTAAGTATTCAGTACTGAACCAATAGAGCTTCGCTCATGTGTTTGTCTTTATACTGATTGCGAAGGCAATTACAAAATGAATAGATCGCCCTGCCGCATTGACGGACATCAATCAAGGACAAAAGCGAGTTAACTGCTTGAAGCCATGAGCGAAACAAACTGATTCGGGCAGTTAGTGAGAGTGCTCATGCAGGTAGTACTTGATAAGTATCTCATTGTTATATATACACGATTATTGTTCTGTCAGTACGTACATAACTGTCTGTTATTTAATTACTTATTATACAAATGATTCCTTTGTGTACTTAGTGGGGTATTTGCTGTTTCACTTACTGGAAAAGCACCATCAGTACTGACCAGAGCGAAGCGACCCCGATCCGATGAATACCCCTTCAAGATGGTGTTTCGGACAAAACGCACAGGAAGTCCCTGAACGCGTTTTCATTACTTGTATACCAGTGACGTACAAAACCCGATAAAACGGCGTAGCGACGCTTTAAGAGCGTTTGAGTGACGTAATCGCAAGTACTCATCGTATTGAAATCAGATACATAACCCATTTCACGAGTCACGAATCCGCTTGATCGATTTTACCTATTGATTAGGCTTGAATTAATAGATTTTGATAGATATTAACGATCAATAGCCAGTATATTGATCGTTATTATCGATCGTTGTTGGGTGTTGCGTGTTACTCTTGAGCACCTGAATGCGGATGGTTCCAAATCCGTACTTTTAACCTTAAAAAGCGAGCAGGAGTTACAACATCGTGAGACTGGTACAACTGGTAATCTATGGATTTTGGGGCGTTTATCTTTGTCTGGCTGGGATTGAAAAATTTGGGGACTTCTTTGCCGCTGGTACTGGCTTCTGGTCGGTCGCAATGCTTTTCGTCGCTGGATTGTGCCAGCTACTGGCAAGTACTGCCGCGATAGGCTGGGCTGTTTTGGGTTCTGGTACTCTCAGGGTTAAGTTCCTGCCCTACAAGCTCGTGAATAATTATACCGTGCCAGTATTGATCATCGGACTTGCTATCGCGGCAAGTGCAGCCCGTTCTTCAAGTGATGAAGCGAGAGCACATAAACTCGGTTTTAAAGACGGTAGAGAGTTTTCTGACGCCCGTGAAAATAACATTACCAATACTGCTGATTACGCAAAGTACCTGGCAGAACAGAAAGCTAAAGCTGAAGAAAAAGCCGCTCAGGATGCTGCTCTTGCAGCAGAGAAGGAACAAAAGGCAAAAGAGGAAGAGATTGAATGTATGCGTAGCGATAATCCCGAATGCTATATATCAAAGCATAAACGCGGGGATTATATGTGTGCAAAAGCTGTAGAAGGCTCAGCACGGTATGAGTTTAAATGGACTGATGGAATTACTGAACCAAAATTCTCATCCCTTAGCTGGTTCGATAAAGACAGAAAATTAGTGACTCTTTACGGGGATAGGGCACAGGCTCAAAACGGGTTTGGTGCGTTTAAGAATATTCAGTACTCCTGTACCTACAATGCAGATACTGGTGAAGTATTAAGTACTAATCTTCAATAAGGAAATATAAGTGAAAAAATGTTCAATTGCTGCACTGTTATTTTGTGTTTCTGTTTCGACAATAGCGGCAGTACCAGACGGGAAGACGGAAAAGCCGTTTATAATTAACGGAGAAGTTATTTGTCTGAACGAAATCCAGAAGCAGATCACCCCTTATCTCAAATCTTTTGAGGAAGAAAGCGGCGTTAAGTACAAATACATTGTTAAATCAGGTCTGTCCTATAAAGGCACTGTAGGACTACGGGTACAGATCAACCGTGTGGATTCAGGGCTGAATGACAGGGTTGCAGATCTGGAGTATTACTGGTTACAGGAACGCAGCAGCATGTGCCAGCCAGCGTACATGGTTCTTAATCGCTTGTAGTAAAACAAGATTGTATAAGGTCGCGGAAGTGGCCTTTTTTTACGAAGATGTTACTATCTTAAAAAGCATGTTAAATCAATATATTATGTGTTTTTTCTTCTCGAGGTTCTCACCATAAGTCTTACTTTTTTATAAGGAATGTTGTAGGCTACATGAAATTTATCATTGAGAATGAAAATGAGCAGCCAACTTATTGAAAAAATCAAAGATGAATGTTTGCGTATCGAAGAGGATGCTCTTTATTCTTCTAAATCTCATTATAATGCATCTTCCCCTTGGGAAAAATGTAATTTATTCATAGGGATACCTATAGCAATATTATCTGCTATAGCTGGTCTTAGTGCTTTGAAGGACATGACAAATATTACTATATTAATATCCTTTGTACTTACATGCTTAACAGCAATTAATACTGCTTTGAATCCAAGTAAGCGTGCTGGTCATCATAAATCAGCGGCTGGAGAATATAATAACCTTAAAAATGATGTACGTCTTTTTCGTGAAATTGAGCTAATTGAAGTAACTTTGTCTGAAAATGATTTAAAGGAAAAAATAAAGGTTTTTTCTGATCGAAGGAATCAACTGAACATTAGCTCTCCTACGATCCCACGATGGGCATACGAAAAAACGCAATCAGATGTTAATAATGGTTTTTCTCAATACGCTATCGACAAGGAAAAGAAATGAGCGTTCAATCCTATTTGGATACTATATCCAAAAATGCTATCTTGAAGGATAGCACTATAACAACTTCGATTAGCACATTGCAAAGAAGACTTGGATACTATTTTGATAACAGTGTTGTTATAAGCCATTTTGCATTTGGTTCTAATACCCGCTATACAATGTTGCCGAGAAAATATGATCCGCAATCTGATGTAGATTATATGGTTGTATTCAGTAATACGGGGCATCAACCGCAGACGTATTTAAATCGCCTCAAGAATTTTGTTGAATGCTATTATTCTTCTTCTGAAAGAAAACAAAGTCACCCAACAATTAAACTTAACCTTAATCATATTACTTTTGAGTTAGTTCCTGCTGTTTATAATACAATTTATGGATATCAAATCCCTGCACCAGCAAATAATTTCGAAACATGGATTAGTACTAACCCCAATGATTTTAATAGTAAACTAACTGATAAAAACAGAAGTAATTACTCTTTGATAAAACCATTGATACGGATACTAAAGTATTGGAATGCAAACGCTGGTTATGTTTTTGAGTCATATGAACTTGAGCAAAATATTGTAAATATGAATTTTCTTTTTTGTTATAATATCAAAGATTATTTTTATCATGCGGCTGGGCAACTAAATTGTTCTTACTGGTCTCCCCAGTGGAAACAAAATGCTATAACTAAATTAAAAAATACAGTAATGTCAGTTAAGGCGTATGAAAGCGGTGGAATGCCTTATTCTGCGGAGGCGGAAATAAAAAAAGTTCTTCCTGATATTTAATTCTGCAAGTTTTATATAGAGCACAAGCGTTTCCCTTGTGCTTTATGATTTTTTAGATTGAGTATGATTAGTACTGGTTTTTCTATAGAAGGTACTTATTTCTGAGGGTAACTTGCTGAAGTGAACGTATCTGTCATCAGCATCATTTGATTCCCTTTCAGTGGTGTGAAGGGAAATGCTACATAGTCCAAGTTTCCTTGATTCATATTAAAATATAATTTCTTGTCATCAACCGTTAATTTTGATGCATGTGCAGGATATGTTCCTTCATTTTTAAATGTAATTAAAAAAGCTATAGGAAAGAAGTGCATACAGCTACAATGGCAAAGATGACCATCGTTAAAAAACGAAGTTTGCTGAGCAGTTATCTGTGTTCTGTTAGGATAAAACCAATAATAGAAGTCATGAGTATCTTCTATTTTTTTATTTTCTCCTAAAACAAATTTTCTTAATGGCGTGTAATATTCACTATCCATAAGAGCATTTTTGCATATTTCTACGGAAGTTGCTGCGAGCAGATGACCCACCATTGCACGCAAAAAAGGTACTGCATTGAAAGGCGTAGAGATAACATTTCCGTAAAAATGAACACCAGCTAAATATTGCCTAATTAGATTTATGAAGTTCTCGATGGGAACCTTGATCTCATGATCCAAACTCCCAAGTATGTTGCCATTACAATTCTTGCATATGGTTTTAAATGTCGCTCCGGCATGAGCATTTATTGGTTTTATTTCATCAGAGGAATAATGCTCAGACACTGTTTTTTGAAACATTGGTTGAATAGTCGTTGCACAACGAGGTGGCACATGATCCTTACTCAATAGACCATATGAACCGCAAATGACGCAATGCCCCTCACTAATTCTTGCATGTCTCAAACGTTCGGAAATTTTACCCATAAGAAACCTCGGAATAGCAATCTTGACTGATTTTATCGCAAATGGGTAACCTATGCATTTCTATCTTAATCTCCTTAACAGCCTTCGCGTTTAAGAATGTGGCTAAGGTACTCGCCTTTAGTACAAAAAATAATCAAATCCCAGGCATCTCGATTTTTGACAAAAAAGTTAAAGGGATCGTTTACTGAGATAAAAGTACAGTCAGTTTTTTTCCGCCTGATTTAAAATCTCGTTCACCTGATCAGTTTCAATCCCGCCGACCAAATGCCATTTACTCAGATCTCAGTACTGAATTTTTCACCAACCCTGAGCTGATTAAAAAATAACCTATCACCTTGTTGATTAGATCGTCTTAGGTAAGTAGTAGATGAGAGTGAACTATAATAAATTAATAATTATATTAATTATAAAAAACATACACTTAACATAAAATTTGATTATTTTTTAATCAAATTCATTATCAAAACATTATTGACTTTTGAAATGTGCATGTTAGTTTGATGATGCTTTCTTTATCCATGGAGGTAGATATGTTTGGTTTTGGTATTCATGCTGCATTGACGAAAGAAATGTTCAAAACGGCTCCCCGTCGAGATCAGGACTTGATGATGCAAGCACTGTACGATCAAGGTTATTCTGCAAAAGATATTTCTAATTTCTTGGGAATTGGCCTTCAAAGTGTTTACAACCGAATCAATGCCCATCGTGGAAGAAGTGGCGTACCGGCGTAAACATCTTATCTATCTCAAAGGGCACATTTATAAATGTGCCCTTTTTCTTTTTTCCAGCTAAAAAAGCAATTTTATACTCGATTTTTGTAACCAATGTGTCTCTTTAGGGTAGTCCCTTGTGATACACCTCCTTTGCGTCTCGTTTAGTATCATTTATATGTTGAATGCATTTAAATGATACTGTATCATTAAGTTAATTCAAATGATACAAATCGGTAGTGAGGGCAGGAAAATGATTTTTGGTTATGCGAGAGTCTCAACGAAGGATCAGAATCTTGAGCGTCAATTGGCAGTACTGGAACCTATTTGTGACAAAATTGTTACGGAGAAAGAATCAGGGAAATCCACCAGCGAAAGACCTGAATTGTTGAACCTGCTTTCTCACCTCCGCGAAGGTGACACCCTCGTTACCCATTCCATTGATCGCCTCGCACGTAATACCCGCGATTTACTGGAAATGATTGATACCCTCGTTGAGCGTGGGATCACTGTTAAGTTCCTTGCTAACTCAATGAGTTTTGATAACTCCCCTCAATCCCGCTTGATTCTAACCATGATGGGGGCTGTTGCCGAGTTTGAGCGGGGTATGATTGCATCACGCCGCAACGAGGGGATAGCCCTTGCCAAAGAGGCTAAGAAGTACAAGGGTAAGCAAAAGAACAAGGAGTTACACAGTAAAATCATTGATATGCTTCAAGCCGGGAAGAACACACCAGACGAGATCGCAAAGCTGTGTGATTGTGGCAGGGCTACGGTGTTTCGCGTGAAGAAAGAAATGCAAATTAACTTATAAACATAGCCGCAGGGGTTAGAAATAGGATACATGAGGCTCAGCCACTCATATATCCTATTGATATCACAAGGAATTTTCCAGTGTATTTTTGAGTAACTTAATACGTACTCTTGCATACTTCACTAATTCAGTGAGATAGGTATCATCTATATTCATTTCAACAATATTTAGCAAGTTTGCATACTTCTCTTCAGAACTATTATCATTGTTTAATCGCCATATGAACGAGCTGTAGCGGAACATCTTAATCAAACTATCATTATCTTTTCTGTCAACAAAAACAGCCCATAAGATACGATGGGTTTTGTTTAGTTGTACGTCAATTCGTTGGGTGTAATAATAAGAATATGCTTTGCATAAAGTGATAACATCCGCATCAGTAATTTCCTCGACAAGATTCTGATCTAGATAGTCAAGATTTCTCTGTACGATTACATTATATATCGAATAACTTTCGCTAGCGGAAAGACTTCTCAATGCTGAATCGAATAGCTTAGTATTTTCAATATTGTTTTTCTGCAATTTAGTGATGGCTAGAATTGCTTGGCTTTTAATAACATTGAACCCCATTCTTTCAGCTTTGCGTTGTACTTTTCGAATGCTGTTAATTCTACTGGATAATGGTGATCTTTCTGCTAGTATTAATTCTGCGTGGGTATACGCAGCAGAGTTTCTTTTACTTATTTTTTTCACATCTTGGGCATATTTTATTGTGTCGTTGTCAAGATGGCTACCTGCATTAGAATAGGCTAGAGCAATTTCTAGTTTACATGTTGCTAGTTCCCGTTTTTCAAATAAGCTAGGATATTCAAGAGCTAATAGCATTTCTTCAATGGATTCTTTTCTATGACCAAGCATCCGCAGGCCTTTAGCTAAGGAAAAATGCAGCCTACCAAGAGGAATTATTTCAGAAGATTCTTTAATTAATGCTTTAACCTCACTAGCTGAAAAAATTAAGTCCCTGTAGCGATCATTGTTCTCAAGGAACTTAAAAAATGACAATGCTAAATTAAATGTTGCTTTAATTTCTCTTCTGGCATCATTTTCAACTGCATATCTGAGAAATGCACAAATCAAGATATGAGCATTTCCTGGGCCTGACTTATTAAAATCATGTAAATATCGCAGAGATGATTGGTTAAATTTTATATCTCCACTCATCCAATTATCGCCGAAACTTATGTTAAGATACTTCCGAACAATACCAAAGTATTCTTCTCTATCAATATCTTGGCGAATGTATATACCGACTAAAGGATGTATTACATGTATAGGTTCTTTTTCTGTAAAACCTCTGTCACTAAGCACTAATACTTTTTCTGATGTAGTAATTAATCCTGCATTTGATAAAGTTAAAAAATCTTCAGTTGAAAATGGTGAGGAAGAGTTAAATCTTCTAAGTCTAGAGAATGTCTCCCCATACTGAAGTATAGATAAAATTTTAAGTAATGAGTAATGTTTTGTATCATTTTTATTTTTAATAAAACTAATTAAAGATTCTTTTAACCGAGCTGGAATAGGATCATCTTCACTATATTCTTCAAAATCTATTCGTTGATTATGCTCATCTTCGAGAAGTGTCGTAATACCGCTAATTTTAAGTTGTGAAATTATGTTGTTTAGTCTTGAAGGCAAACCAGCAGACAAGCGAACAATTGAATCAAAGCATGCTTGGGTTAAATAGTCACTATCCCCCTCTGGATGCTCTAATATATATGTTTTTATATCTGGTTCTGAAAGTGATTTTAAAGATATTATAGGTGTATTGAGATTTGCTAAAGAATTATCTCCGCAGTTTATTATTAATAATTTTGGAATGTAATCCATTAGAACATTAGTTAGTTTAAGATAATCATTTCGCCACGCAGTATTTTCTAATGTAGATATTTCATCAAAAAGGATGACAATATCTTCCTCTTCAGCAGCCAGCATTACAAAGTTTTGCAATCCCTGACCAAATCTCTCGTTAAAACGATTATCAACATCTTCAATTGATAGACAATTCTGTAAATTTACACTATATATTTTTTTCTGGTATAGCGGACTGATAGGGTTTTCTGAAATGGAATATAGAAAGCCATTACGCTCCATACCCCATTCTGAATACAAGGATATTATTTTATTGGCTTTAATCTCTTCTGCAAATTGTGCTTGTTCAACAAGTCGAATATTTTTATGTGCAGGATATCTTTTTAACGTCATTGGTTCGAATGGGAAATTAGTATTAGATTCGCCACCAATACCTATAATAAAATTCTGTATTTCATTTTCTACTGTATCAAAAGAACTACTTTTACTAACTATAGATACTTGCTTGTCCACGACTGGAGGGGCAGTTTTCTTTTCTAAATATTCTTTTAATTCTATAAAGAAATTATTGCATTCTATTCCAAAGTACGATCTAAAACGGCCTCGTTGACTGATGCTTTTAACATTATATATTAGTTTTTCATATTTTTTTTGTACTATTGATTCATCCTGCTCATAGAATGCCCAAATCACATCAACATTGGCACTTGAATCTAAAGCAATGTCATTTAATGATTCAATAAAAATATCATCCCAACCACCATAGGCTACAACTATAACCGTAGTATCTTTCAGTATTTGTGAAAGTGATGATTTAAGCTGTGGCCTTTTAGTTGTTAGTTGCTTTGGTGTGTGTAATGTATCTGAACCTTCCCAGAAACCATGCAGATGAACTACATTTATACTTTTAGGTATATCATCATTTTTATGATTCCAGCTTCCATCAGTGTGAAAAATTGTTTTGAGCGGATACATTCCATGTCTCTTAACACCTTCTTCTATTAAAGGATCAAAGTTTGTTGTAACAATATTTGAAACATTTAATGATCCTGAAGATATGATTGAACAAAGAGCGTTAAGTCCTTTTGGAATGTACCAAGACTTTGTTTTTTCATCATAAGCCTTCAATACAGCCTTTTTAATAATATCGTTTACAGTATCTTGGCTTATATAATTTTTAATGAAGTCAAAGCCATCTTGGTATCTTTCATTTGAATTCGTAGAGGTTACAATATCACAGAATTGCTCAAACAAATCTTCTTTTTTTACAGTATCTTCTATCATTCCAACAATTTCAGTTACTGATGAAACCCCTAATGCATTAGGGCCATCAGGTGCGGATGTTGGCGAACCTAATAAAATTGTAAGTGGCTTTTTACTTCTAGTCACTGCACTTAACAGGGCTTGTGTTGATGCAAGATGGTTTGACATTAGTTTTCCTGTTATTTGATATGAGTATACTCCTAATTTTATGATTCTATTCGAAACCTATAGCCTAATCTAGTCTCATCCAGCACATGGCATTATTAGCCCAAGCATCGTATGACAATCAAGCTTTTGCGTCTTAGGTATTGTGTTTTATTTCATTATTAATCAATAGATTACTTCATTTGTTTGAAAAGTAATTCGTTGTTGATCATCACCATTAGTTCTATCAGGGTAAATCCATGCTGTTTGTTCATTTGTGACTCCTTGAATGACGGGAGCACAGTGGCAGAGCAAACCAGGAGCGGCGAGGGGAGAAAGTCAGTTTGTGAAGGCTGTTTTTGCAGTGCACGGAGCGTGCATAGAAAGTGGAAGGGGCAACGCCTAGATACATGGCAAATTTTTAATCATGTATCATTTTGATATCTAATAGTAATCTTAACACTCCTCACAAAATGATAATAATTATCAAATGTGAAACTATTATCATGACTGTGGTCATCGGCCGCGCGCAGAACCCGTGGAAGGAGTGTAATACCCGCCGCATGGAGGAAGACCATGTGCGGCTGGCCCGTCGCAGCAGCGGCGGCGGCGCGGTGTTCCACGACCTCGGCAATACCTGCTTTACCTTTATGGCAGGCAAACCGGAGTACGACAAAACCGTCTCCACCGCTATTGTGCTGACGGCGCTTAATTCACTCGGCGTAACCGCCGAAGCCTCCGGGCGCAACGATCTGGTGGTCAAAACCGACAGCGGCGACCGCAAAGTCTCCGGCTCCGCCTATCGTGAAACCATGGACCGCGGTTTTCATCACGGTACCCTGCTGCTCAACGCCGATTTAAGCCGTCTCGCCAACTACCTCAACCCGGACCAGAAAAAGCTGCAGGCTAAAGGCATTACCTCGGTGCGCGGACGGGTGGCGAACCTGGTTGAGCTGCTGCCGGGCATTACCCATCAGCAAGTTTGCGAGGCGATCCAGGAAGCATTCTTCAGCCATTACGGCGAACGGGTGGACGCCGAGGTGATCTCCCCGGACAACACGCCGGATCTACCAAATTTTGCTGAGACATTCGCCCGTCAGAGCAGCTGGGAGTGGAACTTCGGCCAGGCGCCGGCCTTCTCTCATCTTCTGGACGAGCGCTTTCGCTGGGGCGGCGTTGAGCTGCATTTTGACGTCGAAAAAGGGCATATCACCCGCGCGCAGGCCTTTACCGATAGCCTGAACCCGGCGCCGCTGGAGGCCCTGGCGGCACGCTTAGTCGGCTGTCAGTATCGGGCAGAAGTATTACAGCAGCAGTGCGAGGCGCTGGTCGGCGATTTCCCGGAGCAGGAAGCGGAACTGAAAGAACTGTCGGCGTGGATTGCCGGCGCAGTGCGCTGATAAAAAAGCCCGCTGCGCTTAGCGGGCCTGGAAAACCGTAGGCCGGGTCAGACGAAGCCGCCACCCGGCACAACAGCTCTTACTCTTTATCGCCCAGCAGCACGGATTCCAGTGCGATTTTGATCATGTCGTTGAACGTGGTCTGACGTTCAGCGGCAGTGGTCTGCTCGTGGGTACGGATGTGGTCGGAGACGGTGCAGATGGTCAGCGCTTTCGCGCCGAACTCCGCCGCCACGCCGTAGATACCCGCCGCTTCCATTTCCACGCCCAGAATGCCGTATTTTTCCATCACGTCGAACATGGACGGGTCCGGCGTATAGAACAGGTCTGCGGAGAAGATGTTGCCGACGCGCGCGTCAACGCCCAGCGCTTTCGCCGCGTCTACCGCATTACGCACCATGCCGAAATCGGCAATCGCCGCAAAATCATGGTCTTTGAAACGCAGACGGTTCACTTTAGAGTCGGTGCACGCGCCCATGCCGATCACCACGTCACGCAGTTTGACATCTTCACGCACCGCGCCGCAGGATCCCACGCGGATGATTTTCTTCACGCCGAAATCGGTGATCAGCTCTTTGGTGTAGATAGAGCAGGACGGGATACCCATCCCGTGGCCCATCACGGAGATTTTGCGGCCTTTATAGGTACCGGTGAAGCCCAGCATGCCGCGCACGTTGTTCACTTCACGCACGTCTTCGAGGAAGGTTTCTGCAATGTGCTTCGCGCGCAGCGGGTCGCCCGGCATCAAAACGACGTCAGCGAAATCGCCCATTTCTGCGTTAATGTGAGGAGTTGCCATCTTCAGTTCCTTTTACATTGTTGTTTTTGCCGGGTGGCGGCTACGCCTTACCCGGCCTACAAATCGTAGGCCCGGATCGCTGTGCGCCACCGGGCAATGACCTCAGAACATGGCTTTGCCATATTCCATGTCAGACGTACCAAAGTATTTCGCAATAGTCTGGCCGATGTCCGCGAAGGTTTCACGGTGACCGAGCGAACCTGGTTTCACTTTCGGGCCGTACACCAGCACCGGGATATGCTCGCGGGTGTGGTCAGTACCAGTCCAGGTCGGGTCGCAGCCGTGGTCGGCGGTGAGGATCAGGATGTCGTCCTCACCAACCAGCTCCATCAGCTCCGGCAGACGGCGGTCGAACAGCTCCAGACCCGCCGCGTAGCCAGCGACGTCACGACGGTGGCCCCAGGAGGAGTCAAAATCGACGAAGTTAGTGAAGACGATAGTCTCGTCGCCCGCTTCCTTCATCTCTTTGATGGTCGCGTCGAACAGCGCGTCCAGCCCGGTGGCTTTCACTTTCTTAGTGATACCGCAGTTGGCGTAGATATCGGCGATTTTACCCACGGACACCACGTGGCCGTTTTTCTCGTCGACCAGCTTCTGCAGCACGGTCGGCGCCGGCGGCTCTACCGCCAGGTCGTGACGGTTACCGGTACGCTGGAAGTTACCGGCTTTGTCGCCCACGAAAGGACGAGCAATCACGCGACCAATGTTATAGCCGCCTTCGGTCAGCTCTTCACGCGCGATTTCGCACAGCTCATACAGCTTGTCGAGGCCAAAGGTCTCTTCGTGGCAGGCGATCTGGAACACCGAGTCAGCGGAGGTATAGAAGATCGGTTTCCCGGTTTTCATATGCTCTTCGCCGAGCTGATCGAGGATCACCGTCCCGGAGGAGTGGCAGTTGCCGAGATAGCCCGGCAGGTTGGCGCGTTTCACCAGCTTATCCAGCAGCTCCTGCGGGAAACTGTTTTCCTGGTCGCTGAAGTAGCCCCAGTCAAACAGCACCGGCACGCCGGCGATTTCCCAGTGGCCGGACGGGGTATCTTTACCGGAAGAAAGTTCATGCGCCCAGGCATAGGCGCCAATCACTTCGGCATTGCCATCCATACCCGCGGCAATTTTACCGGTGGAGCCTTCATGCGCTTTCACCAGACCCAGACGGGTCAGGTTCGGTAAATTCAGCGGGCCTTTGCGGCCGTGGTCAGCCTCGCCTTTGGCGCAGGCTTCTGCAATGTGGCCCAGCGTATCGGCGCCGACGTCGCCAAAGCGGTCTGCGTCTTCCGTTGCGCCAATCCCAAAGGAGTCCAGCACCATGATAAATGCACGTTTCATCTTGTTCTCCATACATCTTGCGCTGCAAAAAAGCGATCAGATCAGTATATCGCTATTCAGTGATACGGCGATAGACTGTCGGTGTAATTTCCGGGGCTTTATCGTCCAGTTTAATGGCCGCTTTGACCGCTTTCGCGGCCTCCTGCCAGCTGTTCTCGTCTTTGGCATGGATCACCGCCAGCGGACGCTGTCCGTCGACGCGGTCACCCAGACGCGCCATCTCGGTAAAGCCAACGCTATAGTCAATGGTGTCCGATGCCTGACGGCGGCCGCCGCCCATAGAAACCACTGCCATGCCCAGCGCGCGAGTATCCATCGCGCTGATAAAACCTTCGGTATCAGCATAGACTGCTTTGCTCAGCATCGCCGTCGGCAGATAATTAGCATAATTCTCGACAAAGTCGCTCGGCCCTTTCTGCGCCGCGACCATGCGGCCAAACACTTCCGCCGCTTTACCGTTATCCAGCACCGCCTGCAGCTTCGCGCGCGCCTCGGCATCGTCCGCCGCCAGCTTGCCGGAGATCAGCATTTCCACACACAGCGCCATTGTCACGTCGAACAGGCGCGGGTTGCGATATTCGCCGGTCAGGAACTGCACCGCTTCGCGAACTTCAACGGCGTTGCCGGCGCTGGAGGCCAGTACCTGATTCATATCGGTCAGCAGCGCGGTGGTGCGCACGCCGGCGCCGTTGGCGACACCCACGATCGCTTCGGCCAGCGCGGCAGAGAGTTCATAAGTCGGCATAAAGGCGCCGCTGCCGACTTTGACGTCCATCACCAGCGCATCCAGCCCTTCCGCCAGCTTCTTCGCCAGAATCGAGGCGGTAATCAGCGGGATGGAGTCCACCGTCGCGGTAATATCGCGGGTGGCATAGAAACGTTTGTCGGCCGGGGCAAGGGAGCTGGTCTGCCCGATAATTGCCACGCCAACATCTTTTATAATCTCGCGGAAGCGGTTGTCGTCCGGGAAGATATCGAAGCCCGGGATCGCTTCCAGTTTGTCCAGCGTACCGCCGGTATGGCCGAGGCCGCGGCCGGAGATCATCGGTACGTAACCACCGCAGGCGGCCACCATCGGCCCCAGCATCAGCGAAGTGACATCCCCGACGCCGCCGGTAGAGTGTTTATCGACGATCGGACCGTTAAGGTTGAGGCTTTTCCAGTCCAGAACGGTACCGGAATCCCGCATCGCCATGGTCAGCGAAACGCGCTCCGGCATAGACATATCGTGGAAGAAGATGGTCATCGCCAGCGCGGCGATCTGCCCTTCAGAGATAGTATTGTCGCGGATGCCGTTGATGAAAAAGCGGATCTCTTCATCGCTTAATGCCTGACCATCACGTTTTTTACGAATAATTTCTTGTGCGAGAAACACGGTAACCTCCCAAAGAGAATAAATTGCCGGATGACGGCGCGAGCGCCTTATCCGGCCTACAGGCATCAATTCGTAGGCCGGATAAGCGCAGCGCCATCCGGCAAATCAAGGGATTAGTAGCTGCTGGCGCTCTTGCCGTCGCCGTGACCCAGGGCTTTCAACAGGCTAGCCAGCAGGCTGGATGCGCCAAAACGATAGTGACGAGAATCGGCCCAGTCGGCGCCGAACAGTTCATCAGCGATCGCCAGGAACTGCTGCGCGTCTTCCGCGCTGCGCACGCCGCCCGCCGGTTTGAAGCCAACGGTTTTCTCAACGCCCATATCGCGGATCACTTCCATCATGATGCGCGCGCTTTCCGGCGTGGCATTTACCGGCACTTTACCGGTCGAGGTTTTGATGAAATCGGCCCCGGCTTTGATAGAGATTTCAGACGCTTTACGGATCAGCGCTTCTTCTTTCAGCTCACCGGTTTCGATGATCACTTTCAGCAGCACGTTAGCCGCCGCACAGGCTTCCTTACAGGCTTTCACCAGCTCGAAACCGACCTGCTCGTTGCCGGCGATCAGCGCGCGGTACGGGAAGACCACGTCCACTTCGTCAGCGCCGTAAGCGATCGCCGCGCGGGTTTCCGCCAGCGCAATGTCGATATCGTCATTCCCGTGCGGGAAGTTGGTGACCGTGGCGATGCGAATATCCGGCGTCCCCTGCTCATTCAGCGTTTTACGGGCGATCGGGATGAAGCGCGGGTAGATGCAGACCGCCGCGGTGTTACCCACCGGCGTTTTCGCCTGATGACACAGGGCAATGACTTTCTCATTGGTGTCGTCGTCATTCAGAGTGGTCAGGTCCATCAGTTTTAACGCGCGCAGGCTGCTTGCTTTTAAATCAGTCATTTCATACTCCGCCGGCGTCGTGCCGGATCAATAGTTTGTTCACCTTGCGAGTCTGTTACTATTGTAACATTCGCTCGTCGTTACACTTCGACATTCATCACAGTTAATGAAAACTACTTACGAATTTGCATTACTGTAACGTGATTAAAATCACAAATTACCACTCAATACCGTAGCAATTATCGTTAGTCCCCTCTTAAGCATAATAGATACCACGCCGCCGATGAGGATGTGATAATTCTAACACACAATAACAATTACACTCGATAGCGTGGCGCACATTTTGCCCAATTTACGGGCAATTAAAACGCTACAAATTGAAATATAAACTATTTTTCAAAAAAGAGAGTGGTGATGGAATTATCACATTTACAGCAACACCAGCGGCACGGTGGCCGCTGGTTCAGGAGACAGGCTTACAGGGCGAGAAAAACCCCGGCGATGGTGGCGCTCATCAGGTTGGATAGCGTCCCCGCCGCTACCGCACGTAGCCCAAGCTGAGCGATATCCTGCCGCCGGTTGGGCGCCATTCCCCCGAGTCCGCCAATCAGAATGGCGATCGATGACAAGTTGGCAAAGCCGCACAGCGCGAAAGAGATAATGGCTTTGGTGTGATCTGAAATGACCTGCAGCCCGGCCGCCGCCACTTCGGCATCCGCCTTTAAATATTCGCCAAAGTTCATGTAGGCCACGAACTCGTTAATGATCAGCTTCTGGCCGATAAACGACCCCGCCACCGTCGCTTCGTGCCACGGCACGCCAATCACCCACGCCAGGGGTGAGAAGATCCAGCCGAGGATCATCTGCAGCGACAGCTCAGGATGGTTAAACCAGCCGCCGACGCCGGAGAGTATGCCGTTCAGCAGGGCGATCAGCGCAATAAACGCCAGCAGCATCGCGCCGACGTTGAGCGCCAGTTGCATACCAGACGCGGCGCCGGAGGCGGCGGCATCCAGCACGTTGGCCGGTTTATCCGCGTCAGCGCTTTGGCTGTCATGAGCCGGGTTATCGTCCGGTTTTTCCGTTTCCGGTACGATAATTTTGGCAAACAGCAGGCCTCCCGGCGCCGCCATAAACGACGCGGCAATAAGGTACTCCAGCGGAACGCCCATCTGCGCATAGCCCGCCAGTACCGAGCCCGCCACCGAGGCCAGGCCGCCGCACATGACCGCAAACAGCTCCGAGCGAGTCATGGTGGCGATATAAGGACGCACCACCAGCGGCGCTTCGGTCTGGCCAACAAAGATGTTCGCCGTGGCCGACAGCGATTCGGTACGTGAGGTCTTCAGCACTGCCCGCAGCGCGCCGCCGAGAATGCGAATGACCAGCTGCATAATGCCCAGGTAGTAAAGCACGGCAATCAGCGACGAGAAGAAGACGATCACCGGCAGCACGCGCAGGGCAAAGACGAAGCCGCCGCCGCCAAACACCTCGAACATTTTATCGGAGACCAGCCCGCCGAAGATGAAACTAATCCCTTCATTGCCGTAGGCAATAACGCTGGCGACGCCATTCGACATCGCTAATAGCGCCGCGCGCCCGGCCGGTACATACAATATTAACGCGCCGATACCTACCTGGATTATCCAGGCGCCGAGCACGGTGCGCAGGTTAATGGCTTTTCGGTTATTGGAGAGCAGCACAGCAATGGCCAATAGCGCCACCATGCCGATAAGTCCCATGAGGATTTGCATACAGATTCCCTGTGTTTTTGATAGTCCAGTACTAACCGCGTGATTATATCGGCCTGAAACTATCCTGCCCGTCTGGCTTCACACATTTTAAGCAAATCAATGATATGGATGGACAATTATGAGAAATCGATCACTATACAGAGACCGGGGGAAGGGAAAACAAGGCGAGCGTATTGTGCATGATCCCTTCTTCTATGGCTGCCGGCGACTCCGGACGCAGTTCACACAGCGCCTCAAATACCCGTGCAGCTTGTTCCGGTCGATTGGGCTGTCCCTGAAAGCCATTTAGCGGCATATCCGGCGCATCGGTCTCCAGCAGCAGAGCGGAAAGCGGCAGACGCGCCATCACTTCACGGGTTTTACTGGCGCGGGGATAGGTAATGGTGCCGCCAACGCCGATCTTATAGCCAAGCTGAACGAAGCGCTCGGCCTGCTGCAGGCTGCCGGCAAAGCCATGGATGACTCCGGTACGCGGCAGGGCATGTTTTTTCAGCAGCATCGCCAGCTTATCGTGGGTGCGTCTGGAGTGGAGGATCACCGGCAGATCGTAACGCTTCGCCAGCCTCAGCTGCGCTTCCAGCAGCGCCTGCTGACGATCAAACTGCGGATCGTCGCGATAAAGATCGAGGCCAATCTCTCCCACCGCCACCAGTTTAGGCGGCCGCTGCGCCATCAAGGCTTCCAGCTGCGCCAGTCCCTCATCAGTATGCTCTTCGATGACGATCGGATGCATACCCAGCGCGGCGTACAGCGCTTCGTGCTGAGCTGCCAGCGTCAGCACGCGGCTAAAACGCTCAGCAGAGATGGCTGGAACGATAATTCGCCCGACGCCGGCCTGCGCCGCACGCGCCAGGCTGGCGACCTCATCTGCCGCGAAGGGGGGAAAATCAAAGTGACAGTGGGTATCGATAAAACGGTGCGTCACGCCAGATCCTCATGATCAAAACTGGGGTCATTCGCCTGGGGCGCAGGCATGATGGTCGCCTGGGGCGCTTCATTGGCCACCGGCACCGGCGGCACCACCACCGGCGCGGGCCGGGCAATACGCGGCGCGTGGCGCAGCAGCGGCGGCTGGTCGGCCAGTAGTTTACCCACCGTTGCCAGGAAATAACGGCCGCACTGGCGCCCGGTTTTGTAGTCCTCCAGCAGCGCCGGTAGTCGGCTGCCTAGCGCCATGCTGCGCAGCGGCCGCTGCGGATAGATTTCGAAGATCCGCAACTTACCCGGCGGTTTCTCGATGAACTGCTGGATGGCGCGGTAGGTGGTTTCGTGATGATGCACCAAATTGACCAGCGGTTGCAGACTACTCTCTCCCAGCCAGCGCTCCATCCGCTTGAACCACTGCGGGGTATAAAACATCTGCGAAGGGACGGTACGGATCACCACGATGGTCTTGGCGCCGCGGCGGGCCGCCTCCTGCACCGGGATCGCATCGCTGACGCCGCCGTCCAGGTAGCTAACGCCGTCGAGCAACACGCCGCTGCGATAAAAGCCGGGGATGGCGCTGGAGGCGCGGATCAGATCCAGCCACGTTTGCGGCGTCGGCGAAAAATAGCTGGCGGAGTAATCGTCACCGCGGCAAGCGCATAGCCACAGCTCTTTCCCCAACGCGAACTGCGCTTCGGCATAGTTCATGGCAAGCGGCATTTGCTGCGAAGTGGCCTCAACCAGCCAGTCGAGATCGATAAGGTTGCCGCCGCGCACAAAGCGCATCGGATCGAAAAACTGGCGTGAAGTGGTGTAGCGGGTGATAACTTTGCGTGCATAGCCTTGCTGATTACACATGTAGGCGGAGAGGTTTTGCGCGCCGGCGGAAGTACCCAGCATCAGGTCAAAGGGGTTAAATCCGGCGCGCATAAATTCGTCCAGCACCCCGGCAGTAAAAATCCCTCGCTGTCCTCCACCTTCGCATACCAGCGCCAGCTTGCCTGGTCGGAAGGGTTTAACCGCCAGCGGGGCGATATTGCCCAGCGTGACGGGAATGCGCTGCCCCACCCTGCTTTCCTGTTCGATTGATCTTCTCCTGACAAGGTAACGCAATTTGCCCGCCGCTTAAACCGCGAAAGCCAGTCCTCAGGACTGGCTTTGTGTAAGATGACGTGTCAGTAAAAATGCTTAGGCTTCAGTATCGCCCGCATCGCGGGCCGCCTAAGGACGTCTGCGTCCTGTAAACAGGCTCACCAGGAACAGGATAATCCCGACGACAAAGACGATTTTCGCAGCGCCAGCGGCCGTACCCGCCAGACCACCAAAGCCCAGAGCCGCAGCAATTAATGCAATGACCAGAAAAATAATTCCCCATCGAAACATACTTTTCTCCTTACCATAATGGACGGTGAACAGCGGTTTGCGCACCCTTTCTGTATAGCTCATCGCTCAGTGGATGCTGCTATTCGTTCGGCAACCTTGGCCAGACAACACTTTTGTTAATAACTCGGTTTACTTAACGCTAAGATCGTTGCGCACGCTTTTCACACCGGAGACCGCTTTCGCAATCTCTGCGGCACGCTCCGCCTGCGCCGCGGAAGCCACCGTACCGGTCAGATGTACCGCGCCGGCGTTGGTTTCGACTTTCACATTGCGCGAAGGGACAATGTCATCCGCCAGCAGCTTGGCTTTCACTTCGCTGGTAATGGCGGTATCCCCGGCATAGCCTTTCAGCGTCGCCGTCTCGCTCGATGATTTATGATGGACCGTCAGCTTGTCGTTAACGTGTGAGACGCCTTTGACCTCTTTCGCTACGCTCAGTGCCTGACTTTTCTGTTCAGCACTGGTGACGTCGCCGCTGAGGGTGACCACTTTATTCTCCGTTTTCACCGAAATATCGCCGGAGTTAATATCTTTATGGTCGATCAGCGCCGCTTTTACCCGTGCGGTAATGGTACTGTCGTCCATAAAATCGCCGACTTTGTTAATCGAATTATCTACCGCCTCTCCCGCATTGCTGGCAGCCGACTTCGCACTGTCTACCGTTGTTTTTTCCGTCTCTGCCGAGGCGTTCAACGCGGCTAAGCCTAAGAAGAGCGCCAGCAACATATTGGCATTCTTTAGTCTGGTCATCGTTATGTCCTCGTTTTTTCACCAGCGCTGGCGTCTTATCGCAGTGAATTACGCCAGCATTTTTAAAAACACGAATTAAATATAGTAGACAGACGAAGGGGTTGCGGAGGATATGGATAAAAAACAGACGAATTAGCGGTGTTTTAAGAACTTTCCAGAAGGAAGGGAACGGGGGCGTAACCAGAAAAAAGCGCGGCCTGCGCCGCGCTTCGTCAGGGATTAGTGCTCGCGCGTTTTGCGGAACACCACGTCAGGGTAACGCTCCTGCGTCAGGTTCAGGTTGACCATTGTCGGGGCGATGTAGGTCAGGTTATCGCCGCCATCCAGCGCCAGCTGAACTTCATTTTTCCGCTTGAACTCTTCGAACTTCTTCACGTCAGTAGATTCAACCCAGCGCGCGGTGGCCACGTTGACCGATTCGTAAATCGCTTCCACGTTGTATTCGCTTTTCAGACGCGCTACCACCACGTCAAACTGCAGCACGCCGACGGCGCCAACGATTAGATCGTTATTAGCGATCGGGCGGAAGACCTGGACCGCGCCCTCTTCAGAGAGCTGAACCAGCCCTTTCAGCAGCTGTTTCTGCTTCAGCGGATCCTTCAGGCGAATACGACGGAACAGTTCCGGCGCGAAGTTCGGAATACCGGTGAACTTCATCATCTCGCCCTGGGTAAAGGTATCGCCAATCTGAATGGTGCCGTGGTTATGCAGGCCGATGATATCGCCTGGGTACGCTTCTTCAACGTGCGAGCGATCGCCCGCCATAAAGGTCAGCGCGTCGGAAATCACTACGTCCTTGCCGATACGCACCTGACGCAGCTTCATGCCTTTTTCATATTTGCCGGACACCACCCGCATGAAAGCCACGCGGTCGCGGTGTTTCGGATCCATGTTGGCCTGAATTTTAAACACGAAGCCGGTGAATTTCTCTTCCGTGGCGGTGACTTCACGCGTGTCGGTGTTGCGCGGCATCGGCGCCGGGGCCCACTCCACCAGGCCATCCAGCATATGGTCAACGCCGAAGTTACCTAACGCGGTTCCGAAGAAGACCGGGGTGATTTCCCCGGCCAGGAACAGATCTTTGTCGAACTCATTCGACGCCCCCTGCACCAGCTCCAGCTCGTCACGCAGCTGCTGCGCCAGGTCTTCCCCCACCGCCGCGTCGAGATCCGGGTTGTTGAGCCCCTTCACGATACGCACTTCCTGGATGGTGTGGCCTTTACCGGTCTGATACAGGTAGGTTTCGTCTTTGTAGAGATGATAAACGCCTTTGAACAGCTTGCCGCAGCCGATAGGCCAGGTAATCGGCGCGCAGCCGATTTTCAGCTCGTTCTCGACTTCATCCAGCAGCTCCATCGGATCGCGGATATCACGGTCGAGTTTGTTCATAAAGGTGAGGATCGGCGTATCGCGCAGACGGGTGACTTCCATCAGCTTACGGGTCCGATCTTCGACGCCTTTTGCCGCGTCAATCACCATCAGGCAGCAGTCCACCGCCGTCAGGGTACGGTAGGTATCTTCGGAGAAGTCTTCGTGCCCCGGGGTATCCAGCAGGTTCACCAGGCAGTCATGATACGGGAACTGCATTACCGAGGTGGTGATCGAGATACCACGCTGCTTTTCCATCTCCATCCAGTCGGATTTCGCGTGCTGGCTGGAACCACGACCTTTTACTGTACCGGCGGTCTGAATCGCCTGTCCGAACAGCAGCACCTTTTCGGTGATAGTGGTCTTACCGGCATCCGGGTGAGAAATAATGGCAAAAGTGCGGCGTTTGGCCACCTCTTGCAGATAAGGAGACAACGTCATAATTAATCTTCTAAGTAAACGCGGCCATGGGCCACGCATGTGGAATACGAAAAATTGCGGCTATTTTACCCATCAACGGGGGGGAGGCAATCAGTGTTTACACAGGAGCTGCTCCAGTTCGCTTAACGAGGTCACCGTCCAGTCCGGCTCGAGATCCGCCGGCAGCTCGCGCTGATGCGCATTGAGCCAGCAGGTCGCCAGTCCGGCGTTCACGCCGCCGCGAATATCCGACTCGGCGGTATCACCGACCATCAGCACCCGCGAGCGCGGTGGGTTACCCGCCTGCGCCAGCGCATAATCGAAAATACGCGCGTCCGGCTTGGCGACACCCACCTGTTCAGAAATAATCAGCAAATCAAAGTGATCGCGTAAACCTGTCCGCTCCAGACGAGTCTGCTGCAGCGAGGTAAAGCCGTTGGTGATGATGCCCATTCTGACCTTGCCCTGCAGCGCGTTGAGCAGCGAGACCGCGCCCGGCAACGGGGCACAGATTTCCGCCATCGCATTCATAAACGCGTCGTTGAGTTCCCCGGGCGGCACATTCAAACGTTCCGCCCAGCTGTCAAAACGCTGGTGCTGCAGCTGCAGCGAGGTGATGGCGCCGTTTTGGTAATCCACCCATAGCGGCTTGTTCACGGCCTGATAGTCCTGAAAATCTTCGGCGGTAAAGGTCACGCTGTAGTCGAGAAACATCCGCTGCAAGCCGCTGAAAGAATCAAACGTAAACAGCGTTTCATCGGCATCAAAGAAAATCCAGTCCCATTTCATCGTATCACCTTGTGTTACATACTGATTGGCAGAGCCATAATAATGGCGTCTTCGCGTCCGTCGGCCGTAGGATAGTAGTTGCGGCGGATGGTTGCCTCATTGAAACCTACGCTCTCATACAGCGCGATGGCGGCAACGTTGGATGCTCGCACCTCCAGCCACAGCGTGACGACGCCGAGTTTTTCGACTTCATCAATGACATGCTCCAGCAGCGCTCGCCCCAGGCCGCGGCGCTGGTACGCGGGATCGACGGCGATATTGAACAGCGTCGCCTCATCCAGCACCACTTGCGTAATGGCGAAAGCCGCCATTTCGCCATCTACCGATAGCTGATAGTTGCGATAGCGCTCCCCCTGGTTACTGGCCAGAGTCTGTTCGCTCCACGGGAAAGCGTGGGCGCGTTTTTCGATGTGCCAGGCTCTGGTTAAATCAGCCGTGCTGAGGGTAGAAATCGTGTTCATGTGCGCAGATTTGTTGCCAGAGCGCCCTGCGAGCCGGCGCGCTGGTCTGGAGTTCATCAAAAGCGGGGGTGGACACCTGGGCGCCCGCCAGCGGCAGCGACGCCTCTGTGCCCAACCGCCAGCTGTTGCAGCGGCTGTCCTGCGGCAGCATCGCCACCCGCTCCGGGGTCAGCTGCAGGACCTGATCTGGCGTCACGGCCAGCGCGCGTAATATGTCGCCAATCAGCGGCTCTGTCAGCGACGGCGGGGTTTCCGCCACCATCACCAGACGAATATGTTCAGGAAGCGAGATAGCGATTTCGCCCTGCAACGCCCCCGGTCGGCGCAGCGACCACTGGGTAATGCCCAGCTGCTGTAATTGCCATTCTCGTCGGGATGTCATAGCGAAACACTCCTGTTAAACAAGCGCGCAATATAGCAAATCCGTCGTATCTGCGCCAACAAACTACTATAATCGGCGCCAGTCTTAATGAAGGAGTGTTTCATGTCCGCTTTTACCCCGGCAAGTGAAGTCTTGCTGCGCCACAGTGATGATTTCGAGTCCGCCCGCGTTCTGTTTGCCGGTGACCTGCAGGATGACCTGCCTGCGCGTCTGGATACCGCGGCCAGCCGCGCCCACACCCAACAGTTCCACCACTGGCAGGTCCTCAACCGCCAGATGGGTGACACCGTCCGTTTTAGCTTAGTGGCTGAGGCCGCTGACGTCGCCGAATGCGACACCCTGATCTACTACTGGCCAAAGAACAAACCAGAGGCGCAGTTCCAGCTGATGAACCTGCTCTCTCTGCTGCCGGTGGGAAGCGACATTTTCGTCGTCGGTGAAAACCGCAGCGGCGTCCGCAGCGCGGAGCAGATGCTGGCTGAATACGCGCCATTAAACAAAGTGGATAGCGCCCGCCGCTGTGGCCTCTATCATGGCCGTCTGGAAAAGCAGCCGACCTTCGACGCCGACGCATTCTGGGGCGAATACACACTGGATAATCTGACGATTAAAACCCTGCCGGGCGTCTTCAGCCGCGACGGTCTGGACGTCGGCAGCCAGCTGCTGCTCTCCACCCTCGAGCCGCATACCAAAGGGAAAGTGCTCGACGTCGGCTGCGGCGCGGGCGTGCTGGCCGCCGCGCTGGCCAGCCATTCACCGAAAGTGCGCCTCACCCTGTGCGACGTCAGCGCCCCGGCGGTCGAAGCCAGCCGCGCGACGCTTGCCGCCAACGGCCTGGCTGGCGATGTTTTTGCCAGCAACGTCTTCTCCGAGGTCAATGGTCGCTTCGACATGATCATCTCCAACCCGCCATTCCATGACGGCCTGCAGACCAGTCTCGAAGCCGCCCAGGCGCTGATCCGCGGCGCGGTTCGCCATCTGAACAGCGGCGGCGAGCTGCGCATTGTCGCCAACGCCTTCCTGCCGTATCCGCAGGTGCTGGATGAGACGTTCGGCTTCCATGAGGTGATCGCTCAGACCGGGCGCTTTAAGGTATATCGCACCATTATGACCCATCAGGTGAAAAAATAATCGTCTTTTCACGCCGGCGGCCCGCTCCTGGTACCGCTGGCGCTTCCCGCGGGCAAATCCGCCCATTTTTGCAGCAATCGATACAACCTGCATAATTAACTATTGACGTGTCGCCGAAAACCACTAGAATGCGCCTCCGTGGTAACGATACTTTCAGAGTATCGATGGTATGCGAAGGTGGCGGAATTGGTAGACGCGCTAGCTTCAGGTGTTAGTGTCCTTACGGACGTGGGGGTTCAAGTCCCCCCCCTCGCACCAACGAGGCAATATCCCAAAGAAAGAATACTGTGCGAAGGTGGCGGAATTGGTAGACGCGCTAGCTTCAGGTGTTAGTGTCCTTACGGACGTGGGGGTTCAAGTCCCCCCCCTCGCACCAACGAGGCAATATCCCAAAGAAAGAATACTGTGCGAAGGTGGCGGAATTGGTAGACGCGCTAGCTTCAGGTGTTAGTGTCCTTACGGACGTGGGGGTTCAAGTCCCCCCCCTCGCACCAACGAGGCAATATCCCAAAGAAAGAATACTGTGCGAAGGTGGCGGAATTGGTAGACGCGCTAGCTTCAGGTGTTAGTGTCCTTACGGACGTGGGGGTTCAAGTCCCCCCCCTCGCACCAATATTCTTCCCTCTCCCGGCATTATCCTCTCAGTTTAATATCCACAATCATCAGCATTATTCCGCCAATCAATGCGACGCACGATGGCAGCAGGATAAAATGGCGCAATTGACGATGCCAGATCATCGCCGCGGACATCAGCATGCCCACCGTGACCAGTACCCGCCATACGTCAGCCGACACTCCGGCATACCCGAGAGCGACAATTAGCGCGCCGGGAATCATCACTCCCCAGCCGCTTCCTAATGCTCGCTGCAGCATGGTTTCACCTCTCACAACGATAAAGATAACCAATATCATATGATAATCCTTATCATTTGTCATTTGCGACGTGCTCTGCCCCTTTTTCTTTACTTTCGCGGTAATGACATACATTCATGAAGGTGATAAATTAAGCGGATTATCGATATATATTAAATATTTTGCTTATTTTGCAAATAACCTTTTTTTGCACATTGTTATCAGACTCTTCATTTTTGGCTTTCATCATTTTGAAATTTAACGACTAATAATGATTCTTCCGATATGACTGCACAAACCTGGCGAGCACACTACGCACAAAAATATCAATATTCCTTACGGCTTTTTTTACTGCTTAATTTCATTTCTTCCTCGCTGTCGCTGGTCACCCCCCTATTTACGGTAGTTCGTTTTACGCTGCCCTGCGCCCTGATCGTCGTCTGCAGCGGGCTGCTGCTGCTCTGGCACTGGAAATGGCCGCAATCGAAAATAAATATTCCCACTATCTCGTTGTTATTTGGCATGCTATGGGCATGGCACGTAGTGACAAAAGCGATGCTATTGACACCGCCGCATTTTAACTATCTGGTGATCGCCCTATTAAGCATTCTGTTTATCGGCACCATCGCTTTTTCCAATAATATCACTGCCTTTACCCTCCACTCTTTACCAACTTTCCTTGCCTGCCTGATAATGGCGGAGGGGGAACAATGGTTGCGTATGACTTACTGCTTTATGCTGCCTATAGCCGGTATTACCCTGCAAAATATTATCCAGAAGCGCAGCGATGCCTTTACGCAGGGTTTAATGGATAAACTGATGCATGAACGCAATACGCTCAACGATCTCAGTATGCTCGATCCCCTGACCGGTTTGTATAATCGCCGCGGACTGCAGAACCGCCTCGATACCCTGCTGGCGCTGGACGGCGACAACCACTACGTGCTGCTCCTCGATATCGATCACTTCAAGGCCTATAACGATCACTATGGTCATATGATGGGTGACCAGGCGCTTATTCGCGTCTCTGCTGCCATTCGCAACGCTGTACGCTCACGCGATATTGTCGCCCGCTTTGGTGGAGAGGAGTTTATGGTGCTGCTGACCAATAGCAGCGAAGAAACGGCCTGGAAGACAGCCGAACGTATACGTCAGCGGGTCTATGACCTGAAGATCCCGCATATGTTTAATGAAAGCGTCGCCACCAACGTCACCATCAGTATTGGCCTGACGCCGCTCATTAATGACAACATTGAACAAGCGCTGGCGCGCGCCGACGGCGCACTCTATGAGGCAAAAAATAAAGGCCGCAACATTATTCTTGCCAGTTGACCTGCGCGCGCTGCGACATCGCGGCGCCGATAAAAGCCTTGCCATGCCGCCTGCAAGCAACTAATATCAGTAATCATTATCATTTAGATTTGTATCTGGAAATCGAATGGCCTGGCGTTCCCTTCCTCTCAGCGATGAACTTATCTGGCGGGCTCCTTTGCCGACGGCTGAGCATGCCCTGGCGGAGAGTATTCGGGAAAAAATCGCCACCCTGCGTCCACACCTGCTTGATTTCCTGCGACTTGACGAACCCGCCCCACGGCACGCGTTAACGCTTGCCGAATGGTCGCAACCCATCGCCTTGCGCTCCCTGCTGGCCACCTGGTCCGATCATATCTATCGTCATCAGCCGACGCTGCCTCGGGAACAGAAGCCTCTGCTCTCGCTCTGGGCGCAATGGTATATCGGTCTGCTGGTGCCGCCGCTGATGCTGGCGCTGCTCAATGAACCGCAAGGCCTCAGCCTGGCGCCAGAACATTTCCATGTCGAATTTCATGAAAGCGGCCGGGCGGCCTGCTTCTGGATTGATGTGCATAGCGATGCCGACATCGAGAGGCTTTCACCGCAGGCGCGAATGGATGCCCTGGTAACGCGCACCCTGCAGCCGGTTGTTGAGGCGCTGGCAGCGACGGGCGAAATCAATAGCAAACTTATCTGGAGCAATACCGGCTATCTGATTAACTGGTATCTTGGGGAAATGCGCGCGCTGCTGGGTGATGAGCGGCTTGCCGCGCTACGTCAGCACTGTTTTTTTGAAAAACAACTCGCCGATGGCCAGGATAACCCGCTGTGGCGAACGGTGATGCTGCGTGAAGGGCAGTTAGTCCGACGCACCTGCTGTCAGCGCTATCGCCTGCCGGATGTCCAACAGTGCGGCGACTGTACGCTTAAATAATTACCACTTACCTGAAAAGTAACGGGCGGCCTTTACCGCCCGTTGCTATTTATGCGGTCTGTTGACTCTCACGCTCCGCCCGCTCGGCCTCTTCCGCTTCCTGAGCAAGCAGCTGTTTCTCATATACCTTAAAGAATGGGAAGTAGATGATTGCCGACACGCAGGCCAGAACAATGACCAGAATCGCCGCCCGGAAATCCCAGCCCAGCGCCCAGGCGCCGCCAATTGGCGCCGGCGCCGTCCATGGTACGACGGAGATGACGCGGCCAATCAGATCCAGCTTCATTGCCGCCCAGGCCAGTACCGCGTTCACCATCGGCGCCAGCAGGAACGGAATAAAGAACACTGGGTTCATAACGATAGGCGTCCCAAAGATCACCGGCTCGTTGATATTGAACAGGCTTGGCACCACGCTCAAACGACCAATGGAGCGCAAATGCGCTGAACGGCTGCGCAGATAACAGAACACCAGTCCCATGGTCGCCCCGGAACCTCCGACCACGATAAAGAAGGTCCAGAACGCCTCCATAAAGATATGCGGCAGAGGCGCGCCCTGGGCCAGCGCCTGCTGGTTCATACCGAGGTTAGTCAGCCAGAACATCTGCAGCATCCCGGACACGATCGCCGCACCGTGGATCCCGGCAAACCACAGCAGGTGGCCGATCAGCACCGCCAACAGAATTGCCGGCAGAGAGTCGGCTGCCGAAACCAGCGGCTTGAAAATGGCCATAATGGCCTGCGGGATCAGCATGTCAAAATGGTGCTGGATAAACAGGCTCAGCGGATAGAGCGTCAGCACGACCACCAGCACCGGGATCAACAGATCAAACGAGTTTTTGATCATTGGCGGAACCTGGTCCGGCAAGCGGATCCCAATGTTGTGCGCTTTCAAGAAACGCATCATCTCCACGCAGTAGATCGCCACCAGAATGGCGGTAAAGATCCCGGTCCCCCCGAGGCTATCCACCGGCAGCGTGCCATTGGTCTTCGGCGCGGCAATCAGCAAAAAGGCCATGATCGACAGCATTGCGCACATAAAGGGATCGAGCTGATTGGATTTCTCGTAATGCTTACCGAGGTTATAGGAGATTGCCGCGCAAATGTAGATCGACATAATCCCCATCGTCATATCAAAGGGGGTCAGAATACGCCCCTCAAACTCTTTCGCCAGATCCAGCCAGGCGCGGGCAAAACCCCAGGTGGTATCCGGTGAGAACGGTGGATAAGCAAACACTAACAGGAACGATCCGACGATCATAAACGGCATCGCTGAGATAAATCCGTCACGGATAGCCATGACGTGGCGCTGCGACGAGATCCGCCCTGCTATGGGGCTTATGTAATTTTCTACAAAGCGAAATATCAAATTAAACGCAGCATGGTTAGCAGACATAGTAGCCCTCCTGACAGGCTATTGATACTGGCCCAACAACGATTACCCTGCCGTTACGATGACCGCTTTTTGACGCAGCAGGCCGCTGGCGGATGTGCAACCGGCTATACTGCTCATGAGGCAACGATTCATACACGGCTCTTTTGTTATAAATAAAAGGAGAAGTGACTGTTCCAGTATTCATCTCAATGCAGATAACCGCAACCGGTTACAGTAACCGGTTACGGCGATTGTGAAGGAGATCGACAAAATAGAAAGAATCTGGATTGTCCGCGCTGATATTTACACTCCGCCAGGCTTGTGACAGATTTAACCAGGCTTAAATCAGGAGAATCCAATGAGTCTGCAGTCTGTACGGCAGTTTTTTGCCGAACACGCCCCCGATATCGAAATTATTGAGTTAAATCAGAGTACCGCCACCGTCGCACTTGCCGCTGCCGCACACAACGTTGAGCCGGGGCAAATTGCCAAAACGCTGTCGCTCAAGATCAAAGATAAGATTGTACTGATCGTCGCCAGGGGCGATGCGCGGCTGGATAATAAAAAGCTGAAAGAGACCTTTGGCGCGAAAGCACGCATGCTAAGCAGCGATGAAGTGGTTACCTGGACCGGTCATCCGGTCGGCGGCGTTTGCCCGTTTGGTCTGGAAAATCCGCTGGCAGTCTACTGCGACGTCTCTCTCAGACATTATCAGGAAGTACTACCCGCAGCGGGAGCCATCCATAGCGCGGTTCGCATTGAACCAGAACGCATGGCGCAGCTCACCGATGCAACATGGGTAGATGTGTGTTTATAGCCGCATTACGCTACCTGTTTAACGGCGCTGGTCGTACTATTGAGCGGTAAATGCAACAGGATATCCGCCGCGTTTAATAAACCAATGTCTGAGCGAACTCCGAGCTTGGTCATGGCGTTAAACTTATGCGCGCGGATCGTTTTAATATTCCGGTTGAGCTGTATCGCAATATCAGAAAGCGAATATCCCCACGACATATACCGAAGGATGGCGTGCTCCGTCGGGCTTAGCGGATCGTTGCACGCCTCTCTGTCGCAAAATTGTTCGCTGCCGCTGAGATGATGATTGTCCAGTAGCTGCAGCAAACGCTCCTGTAGCCCGCGTCGCGGCGCGGATTTATTCAGTATGCCGTGCAAACAGGCCGGCATAAGATGGCCGATCAGGTGCATTTCACTTTCATTATTAGCCAGAATAATCGTTTGGACTTCCGGCCGGCACCGCGCCATTTCATGAACAAAGAGCAGACTCTCAGCTCGTGAAGAACGACTTCCCGAAAGAGAAAAAATAATGGTTGACCAGGGAAACGGTATTTCCGCCGCCCTGAGCATACTGACATTTTTAAACAGATGAATATGATAACGGCGATTATCTTCACGACTAAAGATATAGCGCCATGCCATTTCCGTCATCACGCATTTTTCTACGATGGCGACATGGCGGGTTGTACTATTTTTTTCCATTCCATTTGCTCCCCGTAAGCTGAATTGATATTCAGCTCTTGCATTCCCTGCGCGCTGTTGATCCAGGCATACATTTCAGCGTTGCTGCGTAGAGATAAGCGACGCATTGCGCTGTTTTTCTGCGCGCTGATCGTCTTATTACTCTTTTTCAACAGCGCGGCGATCTGGTTTATTCCCCACCCCTTCGCCAGAAGGCGCAGAACTTTACGCTCTGAAAGAGTGAGCATCGCCGCAGAGTGGTAGCTTGCGAAATCGCTGTCCTCATCCCCGGCAAACAGCGTACGGCTAATCTGTTCAGCCGCACGGCTACCGGCGCAAATCACCTCAATCAGCCGGTTAACCGGCTCGCTCTCGGAGATCAACGAGCTTTCAGGACGAATTAATAGCTCAACGGCCAACGGATAGAGGCTGTCGCTGACCATAAAAACCCAGTGAATATCACGGTACTGGGTCATGAGGGAGTAATAACGCTCGCAGACGGCTCGGGGGTGCGCAATCTCGCCGGAGATATCCGCGACAACCAGCACCGCCCGCCGCAGTTGTAAAAGGGTGAGCTCATCATGAGAACGACAAAAACTCAGTTCGTAATCAGGGAGGTTCTCATTGAAGATCACCTTTAACCCTGATTGCATGACGGGAATTTTACTAATAACGACGCCAAACTTACCTTGTCCTGGTAACATAACACCTCCGCTTCCTGTCGAAGTTCCTTCGCTTGCCTGCAAACGATCGGCGAGCGACTTTATCGCCATATCATTTCCAGGATGAATATTAAAATCATATTCATGGCCTGCGCACACGATATACGTAACGACCGAACCGTGGTCATACCGTGTAAAATATTATTGCCGTGTATACTTGCGATTAATATTAACACAGACGTTCCTGCGCTAATAAATTAGAAAAGATAAAAACATTATTTAGTAAATATAATTTCAGTACTGAACATTATGAAGCATTATCTTTAATTGTTTCTCTAAATGCTTTGGGTGACATACCGCTATAGCGACGGAAAAAACGCGAAAAATAGGCTGCATCGCTAAACCCTAAATAATCAGAGAGTTGTGTAATCGTCATGCGGGTGTACTGCAGATTGCGTCGCGCTTCAAGCATCAACCGCTGGTGCAATACTCCAAGAGCGCTACAGCCATAAAACTCACGACATAAATAATTTAAGTGCGTAACCGACAGTCCAATCAGCTTCGCATACTCCGCCAACGGGAGATGCTGTCGGTAGTGGCTCTCGATAAGGCGGGCGAAGTGGCGCATCATGCTGCGCTTCCGCTCCGCTTTATCTTCCGCGGGGGACGCGGGATGGCACTGTCGGTTCAGCCAGACCAACAGCGTCCCCAGCAGCGAATAGAGCATCATTTCTCGCGCATCGTGCTCTTCGCAGTACTCCTCGCGAAGCGCTGAAAACAGCGTATGCATGCGCCCGCGAGAACGGCCCACCGGCACACACTGCGGCACGCTAAGCACATCCAGAGGGCGACCGAACTGATTTTCAAACCGGCTTAGCAGCGGCAGCGCCAGAGAGAGCACAAACCCTTGCGTCCCGGGTGAAAAATTAAACCCGTGAATACAGAGGGCGGGAACCACCTGGATGCAGGACTCCGTCATCACCGCGGTGGCGCCTTCAATTTTGATCTCCGCCCGCCCCTGATGCAGATAGAGAAGCTGGACCATTTCCGCATGCTGATGGACGCGAATATGCCACTGATACAGGCTGCTGCGCTGTAAAATCGACTCACAGTGCAGCAGGTCCGGAGTCGGCCAGCCGCACTCTTCGCCATACAGCTTAAATACGGGCACGGTTTGAACGAACGGCATGATGACTCCTCTTAATTCAGGCGACACGCTCCATGGGCAAGCCCACGTAGTTTTCCGCGATGGTGGTCAGCCCGGCGCGCGAGCCCAGATAGTAGCGGCGGTCGGCGGCCTGCATTTTAGCGTCGAACGCGTTCTGATCCGGAAAATCATGCAGCAGGCGGGTCATAAACCAGCTAAAGCGTTCCCCTTTCCAGACCCGATCCAGCGCCAGTTGCGAGTAGGCCGCCAGCAGATCGCTGCGGCCACGATGGTAGTATTCGCGCAGAATCCGCCACAGATAGTTCACGTCCGATGCCGCCAGATTTAATCCTTTCGCCCCGGTTGGCGGAACGATATGCGCCGCATCCCCCACCAGGAACAACCGCCCATATTGCATCGGCTCCACGACGAAGCTACGCAGGGGGGCAATGCTCTTCTCAAGTGAGTGACCAGTCACTAACCTGGATGCCAGCGCCTCCGGCAAGCGGCTTTTCAGCTCCTGCCAGAAGCGCTCGTCCGACCATGCTTCAACCTTATCGCTCAGCGGAACCTGCAGATAATAGCGGCTGCGGGTCAGTGAGCGTTGACTGCACAATACAAACCCCCGCTGATGGTGCGCATAAATAAGCTCCGGATTGACCGGCGGCGTATCCGCCAGCAGGCCTAGCCAGCCAAACGGCCACACGCTCTCGTAGGTCTGCAAAATGCCAGCTGGAATACTTTGCCGCGATACGCCGTGGAAACCGTCGCAACCGGCAATAAAATCGCACTCCAGACGGCAGGTTTCCCCTTCGCTGAGGTAGGTGATCGTCGGCCGGTCGCTTTTGGCGTCATGGATAGCCACCTCGCTCACGCCATAGACGATCGGCGCGCCGCTGGCGGCCCGGGCAGCCATCAGATCGCGGGTGACTTCGGTCTGGCCATAAACCATTACGCTCTTACCGTCGGTTAGCTCGCTCAGTGCGACGGGCACCCGCTGGCCGTCAAACAGAAACTCCACCCCATGATGCACCAGGCCTTCGGCATCCATCCGCTGCGCCACGCCCGCTTCGCGTAGCAGATCGACGGTGCCGCTTTCCAGAATTCCCGCGCGGATGCGCCCCAGCACATACTGCGGCGTTTGACGCTCAAGGATCACGGTATGGATCCCGGCGTTGTGCAGCAACTGCCCCAGCAGCAGCCCGGAGGGGCCCGCGCCAATAATCGCGACCTGTGTCTTCATAGGGATGTCTCACTCTTGCAGGGTTAATTATTTGTATAATTTTTGTTTAATAAAAGTGCTTTTCTGCATTTTTGATAAGTCAGTGGGGAAAAAGAAGGGATGAATGGCGACAAAAATTGCACTTTTCACCAAACTGGCAAAAGTGTGGGATGCTTCAAATTCTGCCGCCCCGCAGACCGGGAATTTTTGCACATTATTTGATCCCACCCCCCTCAGCCGCCACTGCGCTTCAGGTTAAAGTATCGGCAGATACCAGGCGTCGTGGACAATAGAGGAAGTATGCAGGTTGATCGGACACAGCAGCGGGCAATCACACGTTTATGCATCCAGTGTGGTCTTTTTCTGTTACAGCACGGCGCCGAGAGTGCGCTGGTGGAGGAACTGTCAACACGTCTCGGGCTGGCGTTGGGGATGGACAGCGTTGAAAGCGCCATCTCTTCGAATGCCATCGTCCTGACCACCATTAAAAATGGCGAATGTCTTACCTCTACGCGCAAAAATGTCGATCGCGGCATTAATATGCATGTGGTGACGGAAGTGCAGCACATTGTGATCCTCGCCGAGCATAAGCTGCTGGACTATCGCGACGTCGAGAAGCGTTTTGCGCAGATCGTTCCCCTGCGCTATCCGCGCTGGCTGCTGGTGCTGATGGTGGGTCTTTCCTGCGCCTGTTTCTGCAAACTGAATAACGGCGGTTGGGATGGAGCGCTGGTCAGCTTCTGCGCCAGCACGGTAGCCATGTACATTCGCCAGGTGCTGACCCATCGCTCCATGCATCCGCAGATCAACTTCTGCATCACCGCCTTTGTCGCCACCACCATCTCCGGGCTGCTGCTGCGCCTCCCGGCGTTTGCCAGCACGCCGACCATTGCCATGGCCGCCAGCGTTCTGCTGCTGGTCCCGGGTTTTCCATTAATCAATGCCGTCGCCGATATGTTTAAAGGGCATATCAATACCGGACTCGCCCGCTGGGCGATCGCCAGCCTGCTAACCCTCGCCACCTGCATTGGCGTGGTGATGGCCATGACCGTATGGGGGTTGCGCGGATGGGCATAATCTCATTTATTTTTGCGCTGGCGGAAGACATGCTGCTGGCGGCGATCCCCGCCGTCGGGTTTGCGATGGTCTTTAATGTCCCTCAGCGCGCTCTGCGCTGGTGCGCGCTGCTGGGGGCGATTGGCCATGGCTCGCGTATGATCATGATGAGCGCCGGTTTTAACATTGAATGGGCCACCTTTCTCGCCGCTCTGCTGGTGGGCAGCATTGGCATTCAATGGTCGCGCTGGTATCTGGCGCATCCGAAGATTTTTACCGTCGCCGCCGTGATCCCGATGTTTCCTGGCATCTCAGCCTACACGGCGATGATTTCCGCGGTAAAAATCAGTCATTTTGGTTATTCGGAAGAGATGATGATTTTGCTGCTGAGCAATTTTTTAAAGGCCTCTTCGATTGTGGGCGCCCTTTCGATTGGCCTGTCGATACCCGGCCTGTGGCTGTATCGTAAGCGTCCTCGCGTCTAACCCCGACGTCGCGGTTAATCAGCGACGCTCCTTCCGCGATGGCCTCTGTGCTACTATGTGCAGATCACCCCACTCTTTGCAGTTCAGAGTTGAGATAGAGTTATGTCTTCGCGAATTTTAACCTCCCATTTTAGCGGCCTGGAAGAGTTCCTCCAGCAGCACGCGGCGCTGCTGGCAAAATCGACTGACGGCACCGTTGCCGTTTTTGCCAATAACGCGCCGGCATTCTATGCGCTGACGCCAGCGCGGCTGGCGCAACTGCTGGAGCTGGAAGCCAGGCTGGCGCGCCCCGGCAGCGACATCGCGCTTGACCCGCAGTTTTTCGAGGAGCCCGCCGCGGCGCCGGTTGCGGTGCCGATGGGCAAATTTGCTATGTACGCCGGGTGGCAGCCTGACGCCGATTTTCAGCGCCTGGCCGCGCTGTGGGGCATTGCCCTGAGCCAGCCGGTTACCCCCGAAGAGCTGGCCGCTTTCGTCGCTTACTGGCAGGCGGAAGGTAAAGTCTTTCACCACGTGCAGTGGCAGCAGAAGCTGGCGCGTAGCGTGCAAATCAGCCGCGCCAGCAACGGCGGACAGCCGAAGCGCGATGTGAACAGCGTTAGCGAACCCGACAGCCATATTCCGCGAGGTTTCCGAGGATGAGCATGAAAAACGTTGGCGACCTGATGAAACGCCTGCAGAAAATGATGCCGGCACATATTGAACCGGCGTTTAAAACCGGCGAAGAGCTGCTGGCCTGGCAAAAAGAGCAAGGCCGGCTGCGTTCCGAAGCGCTGGAGCGAGAGAATCGCGCGATGAAAATGCAGCGCACCTTCAACCGCTCGGGGATCCGCCCGCTGCATCAGAACTGCTCCTTTGATAACTATCGCGTCGAGTGCGAGGGGCAGATGAATGCGCTCGCCCGGGCGCGCCAGTACGTGGAAGAGTTCGATGGCAATATCGCCAGCTTTATCTTCTCCGGTAAACCGGGCACCGGTAAAAATCACCTGGCGGCAGCCATTTGCAACGAGCTGCTGCTGCGCGGGAAGTCGGTCTTAATCATCACCGTGGCCGATATTATGTCGGCGATGAAAGATACCTTCGGCAACCGGGAAACGAGCGAAGAACAGTTGCTTAACGACCTCAGCATGGTCGACCTGCTGGTGATCGATGAAATTGGGATGCAGACGGAGTCTCGCTATGAAAAGGTCATTATAAATCAGATAGTTGACCGGCGCTCATCCTCCAAACGACCTACCGGGATGCTCACCAACAGCAATATGGAAGAGATGAACAAACTGCTCGGCGAGCGGGTGATGGACCGTATGCGGCTCGGCAACAGCCTGTGGGTTATCTTCAATTGGGAAAGTTACCGGCACCGCGTTACAGGCAAGGAGTATTAAGAGATTTCCGGGCGACGACGGCGTTATACTAAAGCGATTATTCAGTCACGCTTATGAGTCCGTCTATGAAATCGTTTAAAAATAGCGTTATTGCCGCGCTTGCCGTTAGCGCGTTTACCCTCTCTGGCGCCCACGCCGCCTCCTGGCAGGATTCCCTTAACAGCGCTGCCAGCCAGCTCAGCGGCAGTAACGCCCAGGCCAGCGGCGGCATATCCGTCTCCTCGCTAACCAGCCTGCTCAACGGCAGCAGCCAATCCCTGACCGCCAGCAGCATGAATAATGCGGCCGGGATCCTGTCATATTGCGCGAAACAGAAGCTGGCCTCCGTGACCAGCGCCGATAACGTCAAAAATCAGGTGCTGGATAAACTGGGGCTTAGCACGCCGGAAAAACAAAAACAGGACACCAGCTATCTGGATGGCCTGCAGGGGCTGCTCAACAGCAAAAACGGCCAGCAGTTGGACCTGAATACGCTCGGCAATAGCTCGCTGGCGAAACAGGTAAAAACCAAAGCCTGCGATCTGGTCTTAAAACAGGGTGTTAATTTCCTCTCCTGATCCTGACTGACAAGGCCGCATTTGTTGCCTTCGCGGCGGCGCCGCGGCCTGAAACGCTTTTTTTTTGCAGTTTTCCTGTTCCGTTTTCCCATTTCACCCGATGCGATGCCGATCAAAAAAGGCAACTTCTAAACCAATTCTGAATAACTGCACACTTTCATGACGCTAGAATTGCAGCAAGATGGCGCTGCAATTACAGTGGGGCTTGAAAAGTAATCTGTTCTGCCAGCCGATAACTGGCATTAATGAGGATGAGCTGTGTCAGAGTTGTTATCCATCGCCTTATTTTTAGCTTCGGTGGTGCTGTATGCCTGGAAAGCGGGTCGTAACACCTGGTGGTTTGCCGCCACGCTCACGGTGTTAGGCCTGTTCGTGGTGCTGAATATCACCCTCTACGCCAGTGACTACTTCACCGGCGACGGCATCAACGACGCGGTACTCTACACTCTGACCAACAGCCTGACCGGCGCCGGGATCGGCAAATATATACTGCCGGGGGTCGGCGTGGCCGTCGCACTGGTCGCCGTCTTTGGCGCCCTCGGCTGGGTGCTGCGCCGCCGTCGGCATCATCCTCATCACGTCGGTTACAGCCTGGCGGCGCTACTGCTGGCGCTGGCCTCCGTTGATGCCAGCCCGGCCTTCCATCAAATCAGCGAGCTGGTGAAATCCCAGTCACGCGAGGGCGATCCAGACTTTGCCGCGTACTATAAAGAGCCGTCGAAGCAAATCGACAATCCGCAGCTGAACCTGGTCTATATCTATGGCGAAAGTCTCGAGCGCACCTATTTTGATAACGACGCCTTCCCCAACCTCACCCCTGAGCTTGGCAGAATTAAAGCTGAGGCCATTGATTTCAGCAATACCATGCAGCTGCCGGGGACCGATTACACTATCGCCGGCATGGTCGCCTCACAGTGCGGCATTCCGCTGTTCGCGCCGTTCGAAGGTAATGCCTCAGCCTCAGTCTCCAGTTTCTTTCCACAGAATATTTGCCTTGGCGATATTCTGAAGAACTCCGGTTACGAGAATTACTTTGTGCAGGGGGCCAACCTGCGCTTTGCCGGCAAAGACGTGTTTCTTAAATCCCACGGCTTCGATCATCTGTACGGGGCGGAAGAGCTAAAAACTACGGTGGCGGATCCTACCTACCGCAACGACTGGGGCTTCTATGACGACACCGTACTCGACGAGACCTGGAAAAAATTCGAAGAGCTGTCGCAGTCCGGGAAACGCTTCTCGCTCTTCGCCCTGACGGTGGATACCCACCATCCCGACGGTTTTATCTCACGCACCTGCGAGCGTAAACGCTATGATGTGGACGGCAAGAAAAACCTCTCTTTCAGCGCCGTTAGCTGCAGTCAGGAACATATCGCCGCGCTGATAGAGAAGATTAAAGCCTCACCCTATTTCAAAAACACGGTCATCGTGGTCTCTTCCGATCACCTGGCCATGAAGAACAGCGCCTGGGATTATCTCAACAAGCACGATCGCAGCAATCTGTTCTTCGTCCTGCGCGGCGATAAACCGCAGCAGGAGACCCTGGCGGTGAAACGCAACACCATGGATAACGGCGCGACGGTGCTGGATATTCTCGGCGGCGATAACTATATCGGCCTCGGGCGTAGCAGCCTCTCCGGCCAGTCGCTCTCCGGTATTTTCATGAATATGAAAGAGAAAGTACTGGCATGGAAGCCTGACGTGATCCGCCTGTGGAATTTCCCCAAAGAAATGAAGAATTTCACCATCGACTCGCAGAAAAATATGATCGCTTTCTCCGGCAGCCATTTCCGTCTGCCGCTGCTGCTGCGGGTATCTGACCAGCGCGTAGAACCGCTGCCGGAGAGTGAATACTCTGCGCCGCTGCGCTTCCAGCTGGCCGATTTCGCGCCACGGGATAATTTCGTGTGGGTCGATCGCTGCTATAAAATGGGCCAGCTGTGGTCGCCTGAGCTGGCGCTCTCCACCGACTGGTGCGTCTCGCAGGGACAGCTGGGGGGTGAGCAGAAGGTCCAGCACGTTGATAAGCCGCAGTGGCAAGGCAAGACCGCCTTCAGGGACACCCTTATCGATATGGAGCGCTATAAGGGCAACGTCGATACGCTGAAAATTGTCGACAACGATATTCGCTATAAGGCCGACAGCTTCGTGTTTAACGTCGCTGGCGCCCCGGAAGAGGTTAAACAGTTCAGCGGTATTTCGCGTCCCGAGTCGTGGGGGCGGTGGTCCAATGCTCAGTTGGGCAGCGACGTGAAGATTGAATATAAAGAGCCGCTGCCGGAGAAATTTGATCTGGTGATCACCGCCAAAGCTTATGGCCCAAACGCCAATAAGCCAATTCCGGTGCGAGTTGGAGAAAGTGAGCAAGTGCTCACTCTGGATAATGACGTGACTACCACGACGCTGCATTTTGACAACCCAACGCGCAGCAACACGCTGATCATCACCCCGCCGGACCCGCAAACCACTAACGAGGGCAATATCCTCGGCCACTCCCCGCGTCAGTTGGGGATCGGCATGGTGGAGATCAAAGTGGTGAAAAGCGAAGGCTAACGCAATCCTGCCCGGCGGATTTTCGTGCCGGGCAGCGGTTGTCGTGGCAGGACGTTAACCACACAGCGGCTGTAGTTCATCAGCCGACAGTCCGGTGATCTTCTGTACCATCTCTTTGTCGAGGCCATTCTGTAACATACTGCCGGCAATGCGCAGCGCCTCGCGTCGGCTGCCTTCCTGCAAGCCCTCCAGGTGCCCTTCTTCCCGGCCTTCCAGTCGGCCTTGTTGCCGACCTTCCTGCTTAAGCTTTTGCGCGATAGACATCAATGTATCCTCATACTGTGGCAGACGGCGGGCCAGCCGGCGGAGAAACACGCCCGGCTCGGCCGTATTACCGTACTGCAGCATATAGTGAAACAGCATTCTCAACTGTCGACGGTTAGTGTATCCCAGCATCACAACGGCCGCCAACGACTCCGTTATGCCGCTGAGATCGCGCTGGCGAATATGTTTTTGCATCAGCTCCAGCAAGGCGACTCGCCGATGTTGCACGATGTCATCGTCCGGCATCACCGTCACGTCGATCAATGGAAACGGACAGCCATACAGCGTCTTCGCCAGCTGCGGGTCGGCAAATTCATCCAGCCAGTTGAGGGAAAAAGGATACGGACTGGTTGCACCGTGATAAAAAAGCATCGGCACCACCAGCGGCAGCGTTTTGTGCCCGGCATCCAGGTGGCGCTGCATTGCGGCAATCGCATAGCGCATCAGGCGAAAGGCCATATGGCTATCCGGTGAGCTCTGGTGCTCTATCACCACGTAAACATACCCCGTGCCGCAGGTGGTCTGCACCGACCAGAGGACATCTGAATACCAGGCGCGCAGATCCTCATCGATAAAGCTCGCCGATTGCAGCCTCAGAGTAGAGAAATCGCACCGCTGACGGATCGCTTCGGGAAGGTAGAGGGTGAGGAAATCAGTCGCTGTCTCCGGTTGACGAAGAAATCGCTTAAAGACCGCATCGTGCGGCGTCGAGGTCATCCGTTTTTTCATGGCCATCCGCTTGCCTGAAAGAGAAGGTAAGCCGGACTCTATCACCGGTTTTTACCCGGTTGGGTTTGACGACAATTTTCTGGGAAGCGCCTCGGAGAATAGCATGGCGGCCAGCCCGGCTGGCCGCCATCAACACGGCTTAGTAATCAAACTGCCGGTAGTAACGGCGGATATTGAGGTCGTGGCCGGTATGGTGTTCAAAGTGGGCCGCCAGCCGGTCCACCAGCAGGGTGGACACCACGCACGGCGCCATAACCCAGCGGAACGCGTCATCAATGCCGTTCAGCGGATAGTCGCGCGGGTCGATAACCACCAGATGGTCAGTTATTTTTTCGGCAAAACGCTCGACGCGTTCGTCCAGCGCCCGGCATCTCCCCTCGCCTTTCACCAGAAACAGCGGAACCTCTTTTTCCAGCAGCTCCAGGGTGCCGTGGAAAAATTCAGCGGAGCTCACCGACTTCGTCCGCTTCCACTGCATCTCTTCGAGAATACACATTGAGAACAGATAGACCTCGCCCCACATTTCCGCGCCGCCAATCCACATCATATAGTCGCAGTCATGGTATTGCGCGGCAATGCTATCCGCTCGGGGATCGAACTGGCGTTTCGCCTGCAGGAGATTTTCCGGCAGTAACTCGAGCTGGCTGGCAAATCGCGCATAATCAGCAAACTCGCCGTGACGAAAAATGACGCGGAAGAATAACCAGTACAGCAGCATATATTCATATTCCACGCCATTTTTGTGGCACATCGGAATATGCCAGCTGGCGGCGGCAGCCAATGGCGAGTCGGCGTGACGAGTAATAGCCACCACGCGGATCCCCTGTGCCTTGCACCATTCGGCAATGGCGACCGACTCTTTGGTATCGCCGGATTTAGATAACGTAACGACAACCGCATCTTTATTTAATTTTTTATGTCCGCGATGGATTAACTCCGCGGCCTGTTCAAGATATACCGGCACGCTGGTTAATTCTTTGGCAAATTCATTAATTGCCATCATCGGCGCCAGGGAACCACCTACCGAAGCAAAAAATAATGCGCTACAGCCGCTGTCATAAATATCGTCGGCTACGGTTTCAGCCTGTTTACGCGCAGCGATGATCTCGCGAGCACTGGTCAGGTACTCGTCCTGATTAAAACCCAACATAGTTTTCTCCTGAATATTCAGATTTTACTTTTTAAGACGCGGTCAAAATCGTCGAAAATACGTTTAGCCAGATCGATGCCTTTCAGTCCTGCGGTATGCCAGGCGAGCATCTGCACTGGGACAATCAGCAGCAGAGGCGCCAGGTGATGCTCGCACGGACAGTTTAGCGCCAGCGTTTGAGCATCCTCTTCGTCACCCAGCGTCAGGGTAAAGGCCCGGCCAATGGACGGCGCCAGATAGTCGCGCAGCGCCCGGGTTCGCGCATCCGGCGTATCTTCAATAAACAGCATCACATGGCGGGCATTGGCTTCCAGATAGGGGCCATGCATATAGGCTTCCAGCTCAAAGCCGCTGGAAGGCACGCGCACCGTCTCGGTAAATTTGGTTTCGAACTCCTTCGCCACGCCAACCAGCGCGCCGTAGCCGGTGGCGACAAAGCGCTCGCCGCTGCGCAGCGTTTCGCTATGGCGGTCAATAAAGCGCGAGGTGCGGACGATAACCTCCGGGATCGCCGCTACCAGCCGCTGCAATTCAGCGAGATAGTGCTGCTCCTCGACCTCGCTGGCTTTCTCCTGCTTACGAGCAATGATCAGCGCTATCAGCAACAGGTTGAGCACCGTCGCGCTAAAGCCGCGGGTCACAAACCCTACGCTCTCGATCCCGGTATTAATATCCAGAACGCCATCGCTGGCGCATCCTATCGGGCTTTGCGGATCTGAGGTCAGGGCGAAAACCGACTTGCCGGAAGCCTGTACCTTACGCATCGCCTCCAGCGTCGACGCGCTTTTTCCGCTCTGTGAAATCGCCACCACCAGATCGGCATGCGGGTCGATCGCGTCGTAATGGGTGAAGTTGTACGGCTCTTTAATGTCAAGCAGCACACCGAAGCGTTGCTCAAAGAAATAGCGCGCGCACAGCGCGGCATTCAGCGACGATCCGGTCGCGAGCAATAATATCCGCCGTACCGGGTGCTGGCGGACGAAGGTTTCAATCGGCGCCAGCTTTTGCCGGTAGTCGCGCAGGATCTGCGCCAGGCAGGCCGGCTCTTCACTGATATATGTCATCATTGTTGGTCGCATAGCTCACTCCCGTTAAAACAATCCGATCCACGAACCCAGAATGCCCACCAGCGCCATGCCGCCAATAATTGAGAGCGGTTTAACTTTCCGTCCCAGTAGCCAGTAGACGATGCCAAAACTCACCAACGGCAGCATGCAGGGCAGAATGTCGTTGATAATGTCCTGTACCTGGGTTTTGGCCTCCCCGGCGCCGAAGGAGAGAGGAATGGTGATATCGATCATTGAAGCGGTCATCGCCCCGACTACCATCAGACCGATAATCGACGCCCCGTAGGTCAGGCTCTCCATCATTCCGCTCTTCTGGATCCGCTGCAGGACCCCGGTGCCCAGTACGTAGCCCCAGCGGGTAAAACACCAGCGCACCAGAATGTGCGGCACGTTAAACACCAGCAGAAACAGGATCGGCCCGAGGATGTTGCCCTTCAGCGCCAGGCTGGTGCCGATCCCGGTGGCGATGAGGCGCAGCGTCCCCCAGAAGAAAGAGTCACCCAGCCCGGCTAACGGTCCCATCAGTGAGGCTTTGACGTTATCAATCGCAGTGGCATCCATGTTTTTCTGCTGACTGTTTTTCTCTTCCATCGCCGTGGTGATCCCCAGCAGCAGGGTGACGATATGCGGCGTGGTATTGAAAAAAACCAGATGCCGCTTCAGCGCTGCGGCCAGCTCCTCTCTGCGCGGATAGAGCTTCTTCAGCACCGGGATCAACGCATAAACAAAGGCGAGATTCATCTGCCGCTCATAGTTCCACGAGAACTCCATCTGGAAAGAGCGCCAGAACACCCGGCGTAAATCGCGCGGCGTAATCCGGGTTTCTTCCTGCGCCTGCGGCTGCAGGGTCTCTTCAGAAATCATCTTCGTCGTCATCGCTGACTCCTTGTTCTGTCGTGATACGAGGTGAATTCAATGCGGTGACGTTAACCATGACCACCGCCACGATAGCGCCGAGAATGGCGATACCGGTCACCGGGATTTTCAAATAGGCCATCAGCACAAAACCGAGGAAAAAATACGGCGCCACTTTCTTGTTAATCAGCAGCCTGGCGAGCATCGCGAAGCCGAGGGCCGGGATGATGCCGGTGGCGACGCTGAGCCCATGTTTGATAAATTCCGGGATCGTATCGAGCAGGGATTTCACCGCGTTGCTGCCCACCAGGAATGAGACGGTGACCACCGCGGCAAGCATCAGCGACAGGCCGAATCCGGCAATCAAATGCATCCGCTCAATGCCGCGGAGATCTGCCCGTTCCGCATACCCGTCCGCCTTCTGGCTAAGCATTGGAATGAACATCCCCAGATAGATGTTTTTCAGGATCAAAGTCAGCGTGGCGATAGGCAGGCCAAGCAACAACGCCGTTTCTGTGCCTGCGCCAGAGGTAATGGCGAACGCCACGCCGAGAATACCGCCGGTCACGACGTCGGGCGGGATCGAGGCGCCAACGGAGAAAGAGCCGATAAACGCCAGCTCCAGCGTCGCGCCCATAATGACGCCGGTCTGTACATCCCCCAGCACCAGCCCGGTCAGCAGCCCGGTGACGATAGGCCGTGAAATTAGCGACGTCCCTAAGGCATATTCCGATTGCGCGATAAACGCCACCAGACCCAGTAAGAGAGCCTCTACCATAATCTGTCCTCCGGAATTACACGCATTCCGCAAAAAGCTGTTTGCGATCGTTCGGGACCTGGCGAATCTCCACTTCGACGCCCTTGCCCACCAGTTGTTGTAGCTGTTCTATTTCTGTCGGCAGTAAATTAATCGCCTTAGAGATATTTTTACTGCCCTCTTTAGCCTTTATTCCGCCAAGATTTATGCTTTTTATTTCGTCGATGGCGCTGGCAATACGCCAGGCGTCATTAACCGACTCCACAACAATAAATAAATTATATTTATCGGTAACCCCGCTTTTTATTGCCTCAATAGAATCATTTATATTTTTAATCACCAGCTTCACCGAGGGCGGTTTGGCAAGCTTAATGGTGGTTTTCCGCAACTCATCGCCAGGGACGCTATCGTTGGCGATTAAAATACAATCGGCGCCGACATATTGGGTCCAGGAAAAGGCCACCTGGCCGTGAAGTAATCGATGGTCTACCCTTAATAATGTAATCATCATGCTTCCTCATTTCAGAAGTCTTTATCCATAGTCATCGCGCTGGCAATCGTTTGATTGCAGTACTGAATGCTCTCTTTGGCGTTTGTTAATGCCTCGGTAATTAATTTTTCGGTATTGTCTTCGGCTGCGGAAATCAGCAAGTCAATAATTAACGGCAGATTTAAACCGGATAATAAATGGAAATGTGGGCGAGATAAAAAACGAACAAACTCGTTATTCACGCTACCGGCAAAAATATCCGTAATCACGATCAGCTCATCCTGCGCCGGGAAACGCGCCACTAGCGCTTCCACCTGCTGCGTCAGATCGACCTCTTCTTCCACGTAGGCACACAAGGTATGTATATCGGGTTGTTTACCGAGGATCAGTTCCACGGAGTTCAACAAACCGTTAGCAAAGCTGCCATGGCTGGCAAAAATATAGTGTCGTTTCATCCTTACCTCGAAAGCGCATTCCACTGCTTTCTTAATTGCAACCGACGTGCCAGAAACAGTGGCGCGTCGGCTAACGCAAGGATAAAAAAGAAGAGATGTGTTAAAAGTCTTGATCTTCCTGAATAAATTCCGTTTCCCGCGTCAGGATATCGTGAATGTAGCAGAGCTCTACAACGGGAATTTTGACACTATACCCGCTCTCTATGACACTAAAGGCCTCGCGTAGCGTAGCCAGCTCGCGATCCGGACACTGCCCTCCAGTGTATTGGGCTGGGGAAGCGTGACGAATTAATCGCTCTATCAGACAGCTGATATGCACATACAGCGCGACCTTACGATCGTTAGGTACATCGCGCCCGGCCAGATGCTCATAGCGCAGCAAAAACTGCTCAACCTGGTTGATCACCTTAGCCGTATCGAGGATCGTCACCGACTCGATCACCCGGCGCAGCGAAAAGTTTTTCAGGATCAGGTTGTTGATCTCGCTGACCTGCTCCGCCGTCGCCAGTTCGCCAAAAATGCGCATCAGCGGACGACTCCCTTCGCCAGAGATCAGCGAATCCAGCGAGATCCAGGGTAGATCGGCAAGATGCGGATCCAGGGTGCCGACGATCGCCAGCACCTCATAGCGGCTTAGCATCGGCTCCCGTCTCGCGGGATCGGCAAGGGTCTCCACATCGCAGGCCACAATATCAATGCCAAGCGCTTCAGGAATGCTGGCTTTTAACAGCGCCGACAGATTCGCCGCCGCGCCCAGACCGGTCGCGCAGGTGGTTAAAATCGCCCGCGGCTTATCGGTTTGCGGGTAATAGAGCTGGTGCTCAATCGCAAGGTCATCGCCGATCTCGCGGACGATATCTTCCAGCATAACGCCCTGCAAAATGCGCTCCCCGACGTACATCGCCATACCGGTGGAGACATTGTTGATGATCGCCATCGGCGTACTCAGGCGACGATTAAAATGGCGGTGAATGGCGTTCAGCGATCCCATGTCGACCAGGATTATCAATCCTGATGCCAGGGCATGGCTCTCTATGTAGGCCATCACCTGGTTAGCGATAGCCTCCGGCGTCACGTCCAGCGGCATATCGAATGACTCAAAGAGCTGGCTTTTCAGCAAGCGGTTCGCCACGTTGGCGATGCTGCTGGCGGTAGCGTAACCGTGAGCGAGAATTATCGCCCGGGTCACCTGCTGCTGGCTGATGGCACCATTCTTGTGGAACCACAGCACTAACAGCAGCAGGTCGATACGCTGGGGTTCAATATCCAGCTTCAGCGTCAACGCACCGAGGATCGCTTCGCAAAAGCGATACAGCAGCGGAAACTTCTGTACCAGGAAGTCCTCCAGCTGGCGGGCTTTTTCATTGTTTATCGTGGACTGCGCCTGTCGGGATCGGTGGATCAGGTAGTGGCTCAGGGCGTAGAGGCAGTTGCCGTTAAACTGGATATTGAAGCGCTTTTCCAGGCGATAATACTCCTCCCGAACCTGATGAGCGATCAGCAGCAGCATCTGCGGGCTACTGGAGTCATGATTATCAAAGATCAGCCGATCGAAGAGGGTTTCAATCTCTTCCCCCATGCTCCTTTGCGCCTCTTCCCAGACCGTTTTTTTATTCAGCACCGCTTCATACTGCGCCAGAACCCGATACTGAACGTCATAGATCAGCCCCTGTACCGGGTCGCGCGCGCGCAGCAGCCAGACCAGGCTGGTCTGCGGCTCGATAAGCAGCGGCTCCTGCTGGCCCATCGCTTCGCTGAGCGCTGGCGTCGCGGCCATGACATTTTCCGGCAGATCGTGCAGCGTCACGGTCAACATTTCGCGGCCCGGAGACCTGGCCCAGGCTGACGCCACGGCGTACTTCACCACATTCTTCAGCTCGCCAACGTTGCCCCGATAAACATACTGCGTCAGGACCTGCAACAGTCGCGGCGTTAGTTGCAGCCGGGCGGCAAGCGTGCGCGCCTCCTGCCAGAAAAACTGTAGCGTTAGCGCCTCCTTCTCCTCGCGGCTACGGTGTTGAAGATCGGGCAAGCTAACCAGGATCGGAATTCGGCGCAGGAAGGTGGTGAGAAAAGTGCTGTGAATATCTTCGGTGGTGGCAAACACCAACCGCAGCGAAATCGGCAAGCCTTGCGCGGTCTCCCCCACCCGGTAGATCTCCTTACGATCCAGCCAGGTGAACAGCTTCTCCTGTCCCTGAGCATCCAGGCGATGGACCTCATCGAGAAACAGCATCCCGCCGTTTGCCGCCTCAAACGCCCCCGCTTTATCGCTCTGCGCACCGGTAAACGCGCCTTTGACGTAGCCAAACAGGTTGGCGGCCAGCAGCTCCGGATTACTCGCATACTGCGCGCAGTTAAAGCTCACAAAGGGGGCATCGGGCGCCAGCAGCTCCTGGGCGATGGCGAACTCATGCATCAGCTCAGCCATATAGCTTTTGCCGGTCCCGCTGTCGCCGGTAATAAGCAGCGGTAGCCCGCCGTTAGGATAAAACAGCGCGGTTTTCATCTGCTCAATCGGTTTACGCAGGCTGCCGTCATGCCCGGTCAGCAACGAAAAATGGTCCGCCTGCTCCGGCTGGCGGTCGCTCTCCGCGAGTAACTCCGCCATGCTGGCATACTCACTGCGGGAAAGCGGGTAGAACTGCTGGCAAAAGGCTTTTTTATGCAGAAAATAGACCGGCCGGGTGTTGATTTTCACCAGCACGTCCTGAGCGACCAGCTGATTGAGATAATGGCTGGCGGTATTTCTTTGCATCGCGAAACGCCGGGCCAGCCAGCTGGCGGTAAAGACCTCGCTCAGGTTATCCGGATCGAAAAAATCGGTCTGATTTTGCAAAAAAGCCAACAGTTCCGTTTTACGCATCGCATCCCCCTCTTCGCCATTACGAAGGGATATGATGCGGGAAAAGAGAGGCTTATCGACGGCCCGTGCTGTTTTTTTGCGGTCCAGCGCACACTCCTGGCTAAGCCGACTTCGCGTCGGCCAGATCCATCGTCATTTCATACTGCTGCAGCGAGAGCGGCGTATAGCCGGCCGCGGCAAACAGCGGCGTAAAAGTTTCCGGGACCGTCACCGAAGTACCAATGCCCGGGAACTGCTGCGCCAGCGCCATCAGCAGCTCACGCGCCAGCCCCTGGCGGCGGGCGGCGGGCTCCACCCACAAAAACGACAGTACAGGGCGCGAGCCCGCCGTCGTTAGAACCGCGAAGGCGCGCTGTTCCAGCGTCACGACCTGACATGGCAGAGTGGCGAAGGTGAGCGGATCCAGCAGCCAGGGAAGCTGGCTGTTACTCTCCTCAATGGCGCGCCGAAGCAGGGACAGGGTGGGATAAAGCTGTAATACGCCCGGCACCGGGGCCAGAAGTTCTGTACTCAGGTAGCCGCAGAGCCCATAGCGTCGCGTAAAGCCCAGCGACTGATACAGCGCGACGGCCGCATGGTTATCGCGGATCACCTCCAGGAATACCGTCTCGTTCCCCTGCTGTTGCAAAAGCATCAGCAGCTCCTGCATCAGTTTCCAGCCCAGGCCTTTGCCGCGCCAGGCCGGGCGCAGGGCAAAGGCCGCCAGGCGAGCGGCACTCCCCCGGCGCGCGACGATCGCGATCGCCGCCGGTTCATCTCCGGCCAGCCAGACGCGGGAATCGACCAGGCTCATCCCCTCGGCGCTAAAACGCTGAACAAATCCCTCTACCGACTGGGTAACAGGCACCAGGTAGGCTTCAAAACAGGCGTTGAGAATATCCGTTAACTGCACGCTGCTGAACTGCGTGGCGGGAACGGCGGTCAGCTCCATACTTTTCTCCCGAAGGCTGCTATGCTGAGGTGATGAAAACTAACACTATAACTGCCGGTGCCGTATTACGCCTGACTCAGGAGAGCGATATCGCCCTTCTGCCCGCCATTGAACGTTCTGCCGCCCAGGCATTTCGCCAGATCCCTTCTCTCGCCTGGCTGGCGGACAGCGAGGTGATTAGCGTTGCGCGCCATCATGATTATCTGGAAACGGAGCATAGCCTGCTGGCGGTAGCCGCCGGGCAACCCGTTGGCTTTATTCTGACCGAACCGCTCGACGATGCGTTATTTATCGTCGAAGTCGCCGTCCACCAGGCCTGGCAGCAACAGGGCATCGGCCGGATGCTGCTGGAGCGGGTTATCGAGAGCGCACGGCAGATGGGCTACCCGGCGGTAACCCTCACCACCTTCCGCGAGGTGCCGTGGAATGCGCCGTTTTATACCCGTCTGGGATTCGCCATGCTCGATGAGCTGACCCTGCCCGCCGGGCTGGCGGCAAAAAGGGAACAGGAGACCCGGCACGGCCTGCCGCCCGAGTCGCGCTGCGCCATGCGCCTGGCGTTGTAGACTTCAGCACTGATTTCAGCGGCGCAATATGGTACAAAGTACCATTCAAAACTTACCCGTTGTTACCGTATGTCCTGGTCAATCGATATTATTTCCTGCATAACCGATCGCTTTGTGGAACTCACGGCGACCGAAAAACGCATCGCGCAGTTTATTCTCGATGATGTCGCGGCGGCGGCGGAGCTGCCCATCGCCGAGATAGCGCGTCTGACGCAAACCAGCCAGGCTTCGGTCACCCGTTTTGCCCGGGCGCTCGGCTGTAAAGACGTCCGCGAGCTGAAGATGAAGCTTGCGCAATCTCTTGCGGTCGGCCAGCGGTTTATCCTCGATGTTCCGGATCTCGAAGGCGTCCAGGGGATCTATGAGTCAATCATCAGCGTACTGGAGACCAACCGGCGGGCGCTGGATATCGAGGCGCTGAAGCGCGCGGTGAGCTGGCTGAGCGATGCGCGGCAGATCCTCGCCCTGGGGATGGGCGGCGGTTCGACCATCTGCGCTCAGGAAATTCAGTATCGCCTGTTTCGCCTCGGTCTGCCGGTAGTCAGCCAGAGCGATGGTCTGCTGGTACGCATGATGAGCTCGGCGGTGACGCCGCAGGATGTGGTGATCGTGCTGTCTCTGGGCGGCTATACCCGGGAAATCATCGAGAGCGCGGCGATTGCCAGCCAGTACGGCGCGAAGGTTATTGCGATTACCCCCGCCGGAACGCCGCTGGCTGAACAGGCGGATCTGGTGCTACCGCTGCTGGTACGGGAAAACGACTATATCTTTAAGCCCAGCACTTCCCGTTACGCGATGCTGGCGATGGTCGATGTGCTGGCCACCGAACTGGCGATGGCCAACAAAACCCAGGCAAAAGGCAAATTACGCCGTATTAAGCTGGCGCTCGACAGCCACCGCGGCGGCGTCGATCGGCAGCCGCTGGGGGACTAACTTTTACTGGCGGAGATAAACCTCTCCGCCTGCTCGCGGGTACGTTCCACGGCCTGTCCGGCGCGATAAAGATCGCTGCCCAGACCGGCACCGGCGCACCCCGCCTGTATCCAGGTCGCCAGATTTTCCGGCGTCACGCCGCCGACCGCCAGCACCGGAACCTCCGGCGGCAACACCGCTTTCAGCGCGCGAATATAGTCCGCGCCGAATGCTGATGACGGAAAGATTTTCAGCCATTGCGCCCCGGCATCCAGCGCGCTAAACGCCTCGGAGGCCGTCGCGCAGCCGGCGCACACCAGCATCCCCTTATCTACCGCGCGGCGGATCACCGCCGGGGCCGTATTGGGCGTCACGATAAGTTTCGCCCCAGCTTCAGCGAGAAAATCAACCTGTTCAACCTTCAGCACCGTTCCCGCGCCAATCATCGCCCGCTCGCCAAACTGACGCACCATCGCCGGAATACTTTGCTGCCAGTCCGGCGAGTTGAGCGGGATTTCGATGTAGCGAAAGCCTGCATTTATTAGCGTCTCAATATGATCTGCCGCCTCAGCGGGTTGAATGCCGCGTAAAATCGCCACCAGCTTAATCTTGTCCATCAATCATCCTCGCTATACCCGAAAGAAACGCCGCCTCGCCGGAGCAACGGGAAACGGCTAACCCACGCGCCGCCATCGCCTGCTGATAACGGACACTGAGCGAGTGCTCACCAACCAGCACCACGCGTCTGGCGCGATAGCGTTCGCTGAATGTCGCCACCTCCGCGCCAATCAACAGCCCGGAGAGATAATCGCTCACCGAAGTCGCCGCCAGCGCGCCTAACACCCGCGCGGCGCGGGCGCTAAAAAGCCCGGACAATAACGCCGGCTGATTTAACCCTTTTTCCATACCGAGGGCGAAAGAGGCTTCATCCGGCAACTGCGCAGGCAGTTGCTGGCCGAGCAGCGAATGGTTAAGCAGCAGGTGATGCAGTTCGCCGGTCATCGCCGTGGCGAACTGGCGCACCACGCCGTTTTGCACCTGCACCCATTTGCAGTGGGTGCCGGGCATCACGTAACACTCCGCGGGCATCAGTTGCCAGGCGCCCAGCAGCTGCGTTTCTTCACCGCGCATTACGTCGTAATCTGCAGCCTGCGCCACTTTCAGCCCCGGCACGATCCACACTTTTTCCGCCACCTCATATAACTGACCGTTGAGTGCCTCCAGCGCCAGCGGGCAGGCCAGATAAGGCACCGGTTGCCAACCGGCATCGCTGCCGATCATGCCCGCCATCACCACCGGCAGCGCGGGGTCGCCGCGCCACGGCGCCAGCTGCTGCTGAAATACCGCTTCGGCGCGCTGCCCGTTCAGACGCGTGACGCCGCAGGGCAGTTTCAGCTTGTCGATGCATTCGCCATCACGCATCCGCCATGCCCGCAGCTGGGTGGAGCCCCAATCGACGGCAATATACTCGTTCATGATTGCCCCTTACCCGCGTGAGGTATGACGTTTGCCAATCGGCAGCGGCGGCGGCGTTGGGCGGCTTTCACGCTCGCGGGTAATCATCTCCAGCGCCTGCTCGCGGCTCATGCTGCTGGCCGGGGTCAGTAACGTCACCACAACCGAGGCCACCAGGCTCGTCAGCACCGCCGGAATACACGGGTTGCCCCAGAACGCCAGCCAGTCGCTATCCACCAGCACCGCAACCGATGCCCCGGCGCCGCCGGCCAGCGCGGCGACCGCGCCCTGCCAGTTAAAGCGTGTCCAGAAACGGCCAAGCATGGTGCAGATAAACATCCCGGACATAATCATCGAGATCATTTTGGTGATGTAGCTGATGATGTCGTTGGAGGTCAGGGCAAACAGCAGCGCCAGCGCAATCACCAGAACCAGGAAGATCCGCGACAGGCGAATCGCTTTCTCCGGCGCGGGCATATGGCCGGTCACCAGGGTGTAGAGGTCGCGCAGCATAATGGACACCGCGGCGATGGCATCAGAGCTGCCGGAAGACATATTGGCCGACATGCCGGCAATCAGGATCGCCATCGCCAGCACCGGCGGCAGCACCTGGGTGGCAAACAAGAAGGCGAAGCCGCTGTTCTCCAACTGCGGGTTCATGGTCCATACCGCCATACCGATGATCGCCGGCAGGAAGGAGAATCCCAGATACAGCAGGCCGGTAATCGTGAAAGAGTGGCGTACCGAAGAGACGGTCTTCGCTGAGTAAATACGCTGGCGATAAGAAGGCGTCGCCAGCACGCCGACGCCGATCACCATCGCCAATGATAGCGCCGGCAGCACGCCTAATTTATCGACCGCGAACAGGCTTTGAGCCGCCGGATCGACGGCCTGCTGAATATGGCTCCAGCCGCCAACGTGATGAACCGCCAGTATCGCCATTAAAATAAAGCCCACGAACAGCACGATCGATTGAATGGTATCGATCCACACCACCGCGGAATAGCCGCCGATACCGACATAAACCACAAAAGCCAGCGCGATAATAATTTTCGCGACATTAATATCAATGCCGCTGGCCCACGCCAGATATAATCCGCCGCCTAATATATGCGCCCCCAGCCAGCCGATAGAGGCAATAAAAATAAGTATCGCGACGAGGTTTTTAATAATTTTACTGCCGCCGGTGTAATACGACATTTCTTCACTCATGGTCATGAAGCGAAGTTTACGTACCGGTGCGAATAACCATGCCACCAGCAGGATCCCCACCGCGCCGCCGAGGCCGTAAAGCATCCCGGCCCAGCCGTTGCTGTAGCCAAAGCCGACGGCGCCGACGCTGGAGCCGGTCCCCACCATGGTGCCGACCGTCGAACCGAGAGTGAGGATCATCGGCAGCGAACGACCGCCAAGTAAAAAGTCTTCGCCGGTTTTCTGTTTGCGCGAAACGTACCAGCCTAAGGTAATCATCGCGCAGGCATAAACGGAAAACCAAATCATAAATGACATATTATTCATGGCTCACATCCAGACGTAATAAATAATATTCGTGCCGCTGAATATTATGAGTTAACAGGAACCATGCCTGAAAAAAGGCATAGCGAACCCAGTGGCACCGATTTATTTATTCACTCTGGTGCCGATATCACACTTTTTTGATGCTCCCTCCCGCAAAGGGAGGGATTTATTTTAGGTTTCGAGCGTTATTGTCGCGCAGCGTTAAAACAGGTCACATCCACTTCGACTTTACAATCCACCACCAGGTCCGCTACGCAGCAGATGCGGGCAGGCGGGTTGTCGCCAAAGAACTCGCGAAATACCTTATTGAACGACTGAAAATAGCGCGCATCGGTGAGGATCACTTTAACATGCACCACGTCGGCCAGGGTGTAGCCCGCTTCGGTCATGATATCTACGCAGTTCTGAATCGCCAGACGCGACTGGTCGACAATCCCGCCTTCCACCACTTCACCGTCCTTCATCGGCGTCTGGCCGGAAACGTACAGCCAGCCTCCCGCTTCCACCGCCCGCGCGAACGGCAGGTGCTGCCCGCCGGTACCGGTACCACCTTCTACGCCATAACGCTTGATACTCATACTCAACTCCTTAGTCCATCCGACGACGCAGGAAACGCCCTGCCCGTCCGGTAATTTTCTTATCACTGCCGTAGCTCATCACGCCGTTGACCATCACCGCCTCAATGCCGTCCGCCGGTCGTTTCGGGTCGGAGAAACTGGCGACATCGCGCACCGTCTGCGGGTCAAACAGCACCAGGTCGGCAAAGTAGCCAATTTTCACCAGCCCGCGATCCGCCAGTTGGAAGCGCGCCGCCGACAGCCCGGTCATCTTGTGTACCGCGGTAGTCAGCGGGAATAGCTGCTCGTCGCGGCTATAGTGGCCGAGCACCCGCGGGAAGGCGCCCCACAGGCGCGGATGCGGCATCGGATCGTTCGGCAGCCCGTCAGAGCCAATCATGGTGACCGGATAGCGCATCACCCGCCGTACGTCCTGCTCATCCATGTTGTGATAAATAGCGCCCGCCGGCATCAGCCGCGCCGCGGCGTCGTGCAGGCTCACCTGCCACTCATCGGCGATCTGCTGCAGCGTTTTCCCCGCCTGCTCCGGCTGCGCTTCAGACCAGGTAATCACGATATCAAACTCGTCGGTCACCTGTTTCATATCCAGCGTCGATGAGCTGGCTGAATAGGGATAACAGTCGCAGGCGATATCCTGCTGCTGGCGCATCTCATCGAAAAACGCCAGCGTCTCTTTGGTACGCCCCCAGTTTTTTGCCCCGGCGCACTTGTGGTGCGAAACCACCACCGGCACGTTGCCGTGACGGCCAATACGGAAGGCTTCGTCCAGCGCCTCGAGAATCGGCTCAAACTCTGAACGTAAATGGGTGGTATAGACGCCCTTCCCGGCCGCCAGCTCTTCCGCCAGCGCCATCACCTCCTCGGTGGTCGACTGGAAGGCGCTGGCGTAGGCCAGCCCGGTACTGAGCCCTAATGCTCCCTGGCGCAGCGCATCGCGTAGCTGTACGCGCATGCCGGCGATTTCCGTCTCGTTCGCCGGACGAAACAGATCGTCCATATGGTTATTGCGCAGCGCGGTGTGACCGATTAACGTGCCGACGTTCAGCGACGGTCGCGCCGCCTCCACCGCATGGGCATAAGCCTCCACGGTGGGATAGATAAAGTGTTGCTGCTCGCCGAGGAGATTCATCGGGTCCGGCACTTCCCCCCGCATGGTGGCGGTCGCCGCACTGATCCCGCAGTTGCCGACGATCACCGTCGTCACCCCCTGGCTGAGCTTCGGCAAGTACTCCGGCATGCGGATCACGTTGATATCATCATGGGTATGCACATCAATAAAGCCCGGCGCCAGTACCCGCCCCTGGCCATCAATCACCTGCTCCGCCGCAACGTCCAGCGCCGGGGCGATAGCCATAATTCGATCGCCCTTCACCGCCACATCAGCACGGTATTGCGGCCCGCCGCTCCCGTCGATCACCGTGACGTTTTTGAAAAGCCAGTCAACTTTCATAGCAATTACTCCCTTTCGACATGCCGATAAGTTAACCATTTACAAGCGCAAAAAACAGTGGAAAACTACGCAAAACTCAGATCGATTTGCGATACTTTTATTCAAAAAGAATAACATTTTTATATTAAAAATATATTTATCAAATAGTTATAAATGATACCCAGCGACTAACCGATTATAAACCCTGAAAGGATAGTGTTATGAAATACCATTCAGCACCGCTCATCCCGCACAAATCCGCCCTCATGTCCGCGCCGGCTAATCTGCTGGCGGAAGAGGTCTGTCTACCCGCCGCGCTGCTAAAAAAGTCGGCGCTGGAAAATAATATTTCATGGATGCAGCGTTACGCCGACGCCCGCGGCGTGTCGCTGGCGCCGCATGGCAAAACGACAATGACGCCATGGATATTTCAGGCGCAGCAGCGAGCGGGGGCGTGGGGGATCGGCGTGGGCAGCGCCTGGCAGGCTAGCGCGGCAATGGCCAGCGGCATCCAACGCGTCCTGATGGTTAATCAGCTGGTCGGCAAAGCCAATATGCAGGTGGTCGCGCAGCTAAAAGCCCACTATCGGGCGGTGGATTTTATCTGCTGCGTCGATAGCGAGGCCAACGTGCGCACCCTCTCCGCATTCTTCGCCGCCCAGGGACAAACGCTGGATGTGCTGATTGAACTTGGCGTGCCGGGCGGGCGCTGCGGCTGTCGTAGCGTTGATGACGCGCTGGCGCTGGCGCAGCGGGTAAGCGACCTGCCGGGGTTACGGCTACGCGGACTGGAATTGTATGAAGGGGTGCTGCACGGCGACGATCCGCAGCCGCAGGTGGAAGCGCTGTTACAGCAGGCCGCGGCGCTTGCCTGCCGCATGGAGCCGCTGGTTGACGGCGAATTTATTCTCACCGGCGCGGGCACCGTCTGGTATGACGTGGTGTGCAATATCTGGCTGGCGGCGGCAAAACCGCGCCGCTGCCGTATCGTCATCCGCCCTGGCTGTTATATCACCCACGATCGCGGGATCTACGATTTCGCCCAACAAGAGCTGATCGCCCGCGATCCGATTGCCTGCGATCTCGCCGGCGATCTCACTTCAGCGCTGGAGCTGATGGCGATGGTGCAATCGGTGCCGGAGGCGGATCGCGCGGTAGTGAATTTCGGCAAGCGCGACTGCGCTTTCGACGCCGGGCTGCCGCAACCGATCGCCCATTATCGTAATGGCCAGGAGTTAGCGCTGCGCGCGGAGTCGATCGTCAGCACCGGCATCATGGATCAGCATTGTATGCTGCGCCTGGCGCCGGGCAGCGATGTGCAGGTCGGCGATATTCTGCTGTTCGGCACCTCGCACCCGTGTCTGACCTTTGATAAGTGGAAGACGTTGCTGCTGGTCGATGACGACTACAACGTGCTGGACGAGCTCGACACGCTGTTTTGACAGGCATCCGGGTAGCGGCGCTACGCTTAGCCGGGCTACACAACCCGCGACGTTCGGTAGCCCGGCTAAGCGTAGCGCGAGCCGGGGGATGTATCGGGTAGCGGCGCTTCGCGCCTTACCCGCCCTGGCGCAAGGCGCAAATCTCATCATGCAATGAACGACTGATAATGACCCCCTGCCGTTCACTCTGCTGGCGGCAGGCGAAACGCCGCTCGCCCGGCAGCCGCGCCCCTTGTTCCTGCATACCCATGAACAGCGTTTCGGCGCGCGCCAGCTGCTCTGGTGCCTGCGCGCCGAGAAAACGCTGCGGATCCAGCGCCAGAATCAGCTCGCCGCCGTAGGGGAGACCGCCCGCGCCGTTATCCCACGCCAGCGATTCGGCGCTGGTCATATCGCCGATAAGCGGCCCGGCCAAAAGCTCAACCATTGCCGCCAGCGCCGAGCCCTTATGGCCGCCGAAAGTCAACATCGCGCCGTTCAGCACCTCTGCGGCATCGGTCGTTGGCTGTCCCTGACTGTCGATTCCCCAGCCTTCCGGTAGCGCTTTGCCGGCGCGCTGATGCAGCTGGATCTCGCCGCGCGCCGCGGCGCTGGTCGCCATATCAACAATAAACGGCGGCTTATCCTGCCGCGGCCAGCCGAAGGCGATGGGGTTGGTGCCGAACAGCGGACGTGTGCCGCCCGCCGGGGCGACCCAGGCGTGGCTTGGCGTACAGGCCAGCCCTACCAGCCCTGCCTCGGTCAACGGCTCAATATCGGCAAACAGCGCGGAAAAATGAACGCAGCGATTGATTGCCAGCGCCGCAATGCCATTGTGGCGCGCCTTCTCCAGCAGCAGCGGCAGCGCGCGCTCGTAGGCCAGCAATGAAAAAGCGCCCCCGGCGTCCGCCCGCGCAATCGCCGGCGCCTGGTCATGGATCTGCGGCTCGGCATCGGGCGATACCTTACCTTTGCGCAGGGTATCGACAATGCCCAACAGCCGCCACAGGCCGTGGGAAGCGCAGCCGTCGCGCTCCCCGGCGGTCACATTGCGGGCAATCGCCGCCGCGTGGTCGGCGCTAAATCCATTGGCGCTGAGTACCTCCAGCGCCAGGTCATAAGCTTCAGGTAACGATAGAGTTACCGACTCCATACTGTTCTCCTTTACTCTTCTTCGTCTCCGCTAAAGTTAGCCTGCGGCAGGCAGCTGCGCGCGCCCCAGTAGTAAATCCCCAACGACATCGCCGCCATCCGGGAGGTGAACGGCGCGCGGCTGAATGCCCGCCCCTCCGCGCACAGCGTGCTGTTTGAAACCGCCGATGGCGGCGGCGTGGTTTACTGGCAGAAACTGATCCTCTGCTGCAGCGCTGGCAGCGCTTCGCCGCGGCCATCAACCGTACCTTCCGGCTGAGGGAGTCCTTGAAAAACGCCGCAACGCCGGAGAGCCTGCTGTGCCGCTGCGAAGATGTGCGCTGCGGCGACGTGGCTGCCGCCGACGACTGGCTGCAGGCCAAACTGACCCAGCACCCGCTGGCTGTATGGCTGGCCGCTGCCGCAGCCGAGAGAGCCGCTGTCCCCCGCCCGCGCGGAAACGCTTATTGCCCTCGCCCGACCGAGCGCCGAGCCGTAACCGCTACTCTTCTTCATCGCCGCGCCCGGCAGGGACGCCAAGCGCAATAAACTCCTCCAGCAGGGAGGTCAGTTGCTGCAGCTTTTCCGTGGTGAACTGGGCCTCCAGCAGGCGATAGGTCTCTTCCACCTCCGCCTGGGCGCTTTCGTACAGCGCAGTTCCGGCAGGCGTCAGCGAGACGTACAGCTTGCGCTGATCGTTAACTGGCTTTAAGCGCAGCACCAGCCCATCCCGCTCCATGCGCGTCAAAATACCGGTCAGGCTGGGGCGCAGGATACAGGCGCGAAAGGCCAGATCGTGAAAGTCCATCGATGGACGTTCGGCGAGAATTCGCACGATCCTCCACTGCTGTTCGGTGAGATTGTGTCGTTTGACGATCGGTCGAAAGTAGGCCATCGCCGCTTCACGCGCCTGCAACAAGGCAATGGTTAATGAATCATGCATAGTATCCCCTCAACAGCCTCACCAAAAACTTATTAATAACTTAATAATTAGCGTTAATCCTGCCATGTACAACCGGTTTCTGCACCTGAAAAGTACCAGTCTTTTCCTGAAAAATATTCAATCTATTGATTTATAACAAATAAGTAATTGTTATGTAAATATTGTGTTAATCCGATCACAAAACATTCACTTCAAGTTGCTAAACCTCAGCGCAAAGCATAAAAGATGATCATTAATATATTAACGAAATCCCTTTGAACCGAAATCTGTCCCAGAGGAGTGGTGAATGAAAGGTACCATCTTCGCCGTTGCGCTCAATCATCGCAGCCAGCTCGACGCCTGGCGCGAGGCGTTTCAACAGGCCCCCTACAAGACGCCGCCGAAAACCGCGGTCTGGTTTATCAAGCCGCGCAATACCGTAATTGGCGATGGCGAAGCGATCCCGTATCCGCAGGGCGAGACCGTACAAAGCGGCGCGACGGTGGCGCTGATTGTCGGCAAAACCGCGCGTAAAGTGGCGGCGGAAGAGGCGGCGAACTATATCGCTGGCTACGCGCTGGCTAACGATGTGAGTCTGCCGGAAGAGAGTTTTTATCGTCCGGCGATCAAAGCCAAGTGCCGCGATGGCTTCTGCCCCATCGGCACGCTATCGGCGGTACGCAACGTCGACGATCTGACCATCATCACCGAAATTAACGGCCGCGAGGCGGATAGCTGGCATACCGGCGATCTGCAGCGTAGCGCCGCGCAGCTGCTGAGCGCCTTAAGCGAGTTCGCTACCCTCAATCCCGGCGACGCGATCCTTATCGGCACGCCCCACTCCCGCGTCACGCTGCGCCCCGGCGACCGCGTACGTATTCTCGCCGACGGTTTCCCGGCGCTCGAAAACCCGGTTGTCGCAGAAGGAGAGCTGGCATGAAACAGGCACGCATTGAATGGCAAGGACAGGTACGCGACGTGCTGGTCAATGAACGCGACCAGGTGCGCCTGGACGATGGCACGGTATTAAAAGAAGGTGAATTCCGCTGGCTGCCGCCCGCCAACGGCACGCTGTTCGCGCTGGGGCTGAATTACGCCGATCACGCCAGCGAGCTGGAATTTAAACCGCCAACCGAGCCTTTGGTGTTTATCAAAGCGCCGAACACCTTTACTGGCCACCAGCAGCAGTCGGTACGCCCGGATAACGTCGAATACATGCACTACGAAGCCGAACTGGTGGTGGTGATTGGGAAAACCGCGCGCCGCGTCAGCGAAGCCGAGGCTATGGATTATGTCGCCGGCTATACCGTGTGCAATGACTACGCGATCCGCGACTATCTGGAAAACTACTACCGCCCGAACCTGCGGGTGAAAAGCCGCGACACCCTGACGCCGATCGGCCCGTGGATCGTCAGCAAAGAGGCGATCCCGGATCCGCATAATCTGGCCCTGCGCACCTGGGTCAACGGCGAGCTGCGCCAGCAGGGCACCACCGCCGATCTGATCTTCAGCATCCCGTTCCTCATCGCTTATTTAAGCGAATTTATGACCCTGCAACCGGGCGACATGATCGCCACCGGCACGCCGAAAGGGCTATCCGACGTGGTACCGGGCGACGAGGTGATCGTTGAAGTCGAGGGCGTGGGCCGCCTGGTCAACCATATCATCAGCCAGCAAGCGTATGAGGAGACACTGTCATGAAAAAGATTAACCATTGGATCAACGGTAAAAACGTTGCCGGCGCAGACTATTTTCATACCACCAACCCGGCCACCGGCGAGGTACTGGCGGAAGTCGCCTCCGGCGGCGAAGCCGAAATCAACCAGGCGGTAGCGGCGGCGAAAGAGGCCTTCCCGAAGTGGGCTAACCTGCCGATGAAAGAGCGCGCGCGCCTGATGCGCCGCCTGGGGGATCTGATCGATCAGAACGTCCCGGAGATCGCGGCGATGGAAACCGCCGATACCGGCCTGCCGATCCACCAGACCAAAAACGTGTTGATCCCGCGCGCCTCACACAATTTCGAATTTTTCGCCGAAGTATGCCAGCAGATGAACGGCAAGACCTATCCGGTCGACGACAAGATGCTGAACTACACCCTCGTGCAGCCGGTTGGCGTCTGCGCGCTGGTGTCGCCGTGGAACGTGCCGTTTATGACCGCCACCTGGAAGGTGGCGCCGTGCCTGGCGCTGGGGAATACCGCGGTGCTGAAAATGTCCGAGCTGTCGCCGCTGACCGCCGATCGTCTGGGCGAGCTGGCGCTGGAAGCCGGGATCCCGGCTGGCGTACTCAATGTGGTGCAGGGCTACGGCGCCACCGCCGGCGACGCGCTGGTGCGCCATCATGATGTGCGCGCCGTCTCCTTCACCGGCGGCACCGCCACCGGCCGCAACATCATGAAAAACGCCGGTCTGAAAAAGTACTCCATGGAGCTGGGCGGAAAATCGCCGGTGCTGATTTTTGAAGACGCCGATATCGAGCGCGCGCTCGACGCCGCGCTGTTCACCATCTTCTCGATCAACGGCGAACGCTGCACCGCCGGCTCGCGCATCTTTATTCAGCAGAGTATCTACCCCGAGTTCGTCAAGCGCTTCGCCGAGCGCGCCAATCGCCTGCGCGTAGGCGATCCGACCGATCCGAACACCCAGGTCGGCGCGCTGATTAGCCAGCAGCACTGGGAGAAAGTGTCCGGCTACATTCGCCTCGGCATCGAAGAGGGCGCCACCCTGCTGGCCGGCGGCGCGGATAAGCCGTCCGACCTGCCGGCGCATCTGAAAGCCGGCAACTTCCTGCGCCCGACGGTACTGGCGGATGTCGACAACCGCATGCGCGTCGCCCAGGAAGAGATTTTTGGCCCGGTTGCCTGCCTGCTGCCGTTCAAAGACGAAGCGGAAGGGCTGCGCCTGGCCAACGATGTGGAGTACGGCCTGGCGTCGTACATCTGGACCCAGGACGTCAGCAAAGTGCTGCGTCTGGCGCGCGGTATTGAAGCCGGGATGGTGTTCGTCAACACCCAGAACGTGCGCGACCTGCGTCAGCCGTTCGGCGGCGTGAAGGCCTCCGGCACCGGCCGCGAAGGCGGCGAGTACAGCTTTGAAGTGTTCGCCGAAATGAAAAACGTCTGCATCTCGATGGGCGACCATCCGATCCCGAAATGGGGAGTCTGATATGGGTAAGTTAGCGTTAGCAGCAAAAATCACTCACGTGCCGTCGATGTATCTGTCTGAGCTGCCGGGGAAAAACCACGGCTGCCGTCAGGGCGCGATCGACGGGCATAAAGAAATTGGCAAGCGCTGCCGTGAAATGGGCGTCGATACCATTATCGTGTTTGATACCCACTGGCTGGTCAACAGCGCCTACCACATCAACTGCGCCGACCATTTTCAGGGCGTCTACACCAGTAACGAACTGCCGCATTTCATTCGCGACATGACCTACGACTACGACGGCAACCCGGAGCTGGGCCAGCTTATCGCCGACGAGGCGGTGAAGCTCGGGGTGCGTGCCAAAGCGCACAATATTCCCAGCCTGAAGCTGGAGTACGGCACCCTGGTGCCGATGCGCTACATGAACAGCGATAAGCACTTCAAGGTGGTATCTATCTCTGCTTTCTGTACCGTTCACGACTTTGCCGACAGCCGCAGGCTGGGCGAAGCGATCCTCAAAGCCATTGAAAAATACGACGGCACCGTGGCGGTGCTGGCCAGCGGTTCGCTGTCGCACCGCTTTATCGACGACCAGCGCGCCGAAGAGGGGATGAACAGCTACACCCGCGAATTTGACCATCAAATGGATGAGCGGGTGGTGAAGCTATGGCGCGAGGGCAAATTCAAAGAGTTCTGCACCATGCTGCCGGAGTATGCCGATTACTGCTACGGCGAAGGCAACATGCACGACACGGTGATGCTGCTCGGTCTGCTGGGTTGGGATAAATACGACGGCAAGGTGGAGTTTATCACCGAGCTATTCGCCAGCTCCGGTACCGGCCAGGTTAACGCCGTGTTCCCGTTGCCAGCGCAGGCGTAAGGGGGCCCCATGCCGCATTTTATCGCCGAATGTACCGACAACATCCGCGAGCAGGCCGATCTGCCTGGGCTGTTCGCCAAAGTCAACGAGGCGCTGGCCGCCACCGGCATCTTTCCGATCGGCGGGATCCGCAGCCGCGCCCACTGGCTGGATACCTGGCAGATGGCCGACGGCAGGCAGGATTACGCCTTCGTGCATATGACCCTGAAGATCGGCGCCGGGCGCAGCCTGGAGAGCCGTCAGGACGTGGGAGATATGCTGTTCGCGCTGATCAAATCCCACTTCGCGACGCTAATGGAGAGCCGCTATCTGGCGCTGTCGTTCGCCATGGAAGAGCTCGACCCGACGCTGAACTACAAACAAAACAATGTGCACGCGTTATTTAAATAATGTGCAAATTGCCCGGTGGCGCTGCGCTTACCGGGCCTACAACGGCCATGAATTTGTAGGCCGGATAAGCGAAGCGCCATCCGGCAATACAATGCCACAGGAATCACTATGCTCGATAAACAGACCCGTACCCTGATTGCCCAGCGGCTGAACCAGGCCGAAAAGCAGCGTGAACAGATCCGCGCGATCTCGCTGGATTATCCGTCGATCACCATTGAGGACGCCTACGCCGTCCAGCGCGAGTGGGTCGAGATGAAGATCGCCGAAGGCCGCGTGCTCAAAGGCCACAAGATCGGCCTGACCTCTAAAGCGATGCAGGCCAGTTCGCAGATCAGCGAGCCGGACTACGGCGCGCTGCTCGACGATATGTTCTTTCACGACGGCAGCGATATTCCCACCGACCGCTTTATCGTGCCGCGTATCGAAGTCGAGCTGGCCTTCGTGCTGGCCAAACCGCTGCGCGGCCCGAACTGTACGCTGTTTGATGTCTACAACGCCACCGACTACGTTATCCCGGCGCTGGAGCTTATCGACGCGCGCTGCCACAACATCGACCCGGAAACCCAGCGTCCGCGCAAAGTGTTCGACACCATCTCCGACAACGCCGCCAACGCCGGGGTGATCCTCGGCGGCCGGCCGATTAAACCGGACGAGCTCGACCTGCGCTGGATCTCCGCCCTGCTGTATCGCAACGGCGTAATTGAAGAGACCGGCGTCGCCGCGGGCGTACTCAATCATCCGGCCAACGGCGTGGCCTGGCTGGCCAACAAGCTGGCGCCGTACGATGTCCAGCTCGAAGCCGGACAGATTATCCTCGGCGGCTCCTTCACCCGCCCGGTCCCGGCGCGCAAGGGCGATACCTTCCACGTCGACTACGGCAACATGGGCGCCATCAGCTGCCGCTTTGTTTGAGGAGAGCAACATGAACAACGCATTTAAAGAGGCGCTCAAGGCCGGGCGTCCGCAAATCGGCCTGTGGCTGGGGCTGTGCAGCAGCTACAGCGCCGAACTGCTGGCCGGCGCGGGCTTCGACTGGCTGCTGATCGACGGCGAACACGCGCCCAACAATGTACCAACGGTGCTGACCCAGCTGCAGGCCATTGCGCCCTACCCCAGCCAGCCGGTGGTGCGTCCGTCGTGGAACGATCCGGTGCAGATCAAACAGCTGCTGGATGTCGGCGCACAAACCCTGCTGGTGCCGATGGTGCAGAATGCCGAAGAGGCGCGGCTGGCGGTCAGAGCCACCCGCTATCCGCCAGCCGGCATCCGCGGCGTCGGCAGCGCGCTGGCCCGCGCCTCACGCTGGAATCGCGTCCCGGATTATATCCACCGGGCCAATGACGCCATGTGCGTCCTGGTACAGATTGAGACCCGCGAAGCGCTGAAAAATCTGCCGCAGATCCTCGATGTCGACGGGGTGGACGGCGTGTTTATCGGCCCGGCGGATCTCAGCGCCGATATGGGCCACGGCGGCAACCCACAACACCCGGAAGTGCAGGCCGCCATTGAAGATGCCATCCAGCAAATCCGTCAGGCCGGTAAAGCGCCGGGGATCCTGATGGCTAATGAACAGCTGGCGAAACGCTATCTCGAACTGGGCGCGCTGTTCGTCGCCGTCGGCGTCGATACCACCCTGCTGGCCCGCGGCGCAGAAGCGCTGGCGGCCCGGTTTACCCACAACGCAACCACCACAACCGATAACAATAAATCCGTCTATTGAACGGATAATGTGGAGCGCAACATGACTACCTCTACCCTGCAACACAATGATAATAAAGCCGTTGAAGTAGAAAACCGGGTGATCAAAAAGCTGTTCCGCCGCCTGATCACCTTCCTATTTGTTCTCTTTGTTTTCTCATTTTTGGATCGAATTAATATCGGCTTCGCCGGTCTGACGATGGGTAAAGATCTCGGCCTGACCTCCACCATGTTCGGCCTGGCGGCGACGTTGTTCTATGTCACCTACGTGCTGTGCGGGATCCCCAGCAATATCATGCTGGCGAAAGTCGGCGCGCGCCGTTGGATCGCCGGGATCATGGTGGTCTGGGGGATCGCCTCAACCTGCACCATGTTCGCCACCAACCCGCATACGCTGTACATCCTGCGCATGCTGGTCGGCATCGCCGAGGCCGGTTTTCTACCGGGGATCCTCGTCTATCTGACCTGGTGGTTCCCGGCCTACCATCGCGCCCGCGCCAACGCCCTGTTTATGATCGCCATGCCGGTGACCATGATGCTCGGCTCGATACTTTCCGGCTATATCCTGGCGCTCGACGGCCTGTGGAACCTGAAAGGCTGGCAATGGCTATTTCTGCTGGAAGGCCTACCGTCGGTGGTGCTCGGCGTCGTCACCTGGTTCTTCCTCAACGACACGCCGGATAAAGCCAACTGGCTGGATAACGAAGAGAAACAGGCGCTGAAGGCGATGATCGATCGCGAACGGGAACATGCGGCGATCGTCCCGGCTTCGCCGCGTTCCACGCTGCGCGAAGTACTGACGCCAGCGGTGCTGATGTATACCCTCGCCTACTTCTGCCTGACCAATACCCTCAGCGCCATTAATATCTGGACGCCGCAGATCCTGCAGAGCTTCAACACCGGCAGCAGCAACATCATGATTGGCCTGCTGGCGGCGATCCCGCAGTTCTGCACTATTTTCGGCATGATCTGGTGGAGCCGCCGATCCGACCGCCGCAAAGAGCGCAAGATGCATACCATCCTGCCCTACCTGTTCGCCGCGGCGGGTTGGCTGCTGGCTTCGGCAACGCACCACAGCCTGATCCAACTGATCGGCATTATTATGGCTTCGGTGGGATCCTTTACCGCGATGGCCATTTTCTGGACCACCCCGGATCGGGTGATCAGCCTGCAGTCGCGCGCGGTGGCGTTGGCGGTGATCAACGCTATCGGCAACGTCGGCTCTGCCGTCAGCCCGCTGTTGATCGGCATTTTGCGCGATACCACCGGCAGCTTTAGCTCCGGGCTGTGGTTTGTCGCCGGTTTACTGATCGTCGGTGCGCTGGTGCTTACCCGCATTCCAATGAGCCAGCGTGAGGACGCCGCCGCCGCGCCGGGATTAGCGGCGCAAAAAGGCCACTAAGGAGCGGGTATGTGCCAGCATTCCATCGCCAACATCGACATCAATAAAGATTACGACGAGAGTCTGGGTACCGAAGAGGTGCACTACCAGTCGTTCTCCCGCATGGCGGCCTTTTTTGGCCGCGACATGCAGGCGCATCGCCACGACCGCTATTTCCAGATGCACTACCTTGATACCGGACAGATTGAGCTGCAGCTTGATGACCATCGCTATTCGGTGCAGGCGCCGCTGTTTGTGATAACGCCGCCCTCGGTACCGCACGCCTTTATTACCGAGTCCGATAGCGATGGCCATGTGTTGACGGTCCATGAGGAGCTGATCTGGCCGCTGCTGGAGGTACTTTATCCCGGCACGCGGGAGACCTTCGGCCTGCCGGGGATCTGCCTGTCGCTGGCGGATAAACCCGACGAGCTGGCGGCGCTGGCCCACTACTGGCAGCTGATTCGCCGGGAATCTACCGCCCAGTTGCCGGGGCGGGAGCATACCCTGGCGCTACTGGCGCAGGCGGTCTTTACCCTGCTGCTGCGTAACGCAAAGCTCGACGATCACGCCGCCAGTGGGATGCGCGGCGAGCTGAAGCTATTCCAGCGCTTTAACCGGATGATCGACAGCCACTACCATCAGCACTGGACGGTACCGGATTACGCCAGGGAGCTGCATCTGACCGAATCGCGGTTGACCGACATCTGTCGCCGCTTCGCCAACCGTTCGCCGAAGCGGCTGATATTTGACCGTCAGCTGCGCGAGGCGAAGCGCCTGCTGCTGTTCTCCGATAGCGCGGTCAATGAGATTGCCTGGCAGCTGGGGTTTAAAGACCCCGCCTATTTTGCGCGCTTTTTTAGCCGCCAGGTCGGCTGCTCGCCCAGCAGCTACCGGGCGCAAAAAGTACCTGTGTCGTAATACCCGGCGGCGCTGCGCTTGCCTGGGCTATAGACCGTAGGGCGGGTCAGCGCCGCGCCAGCCGGTAAAAGTTGCAGAGATCACAAAATTCACTCCCGCCTGAAAAGTACCCGCCGTTGTCGCAAACGTCCCTTCACGACAAGCGCCATAACCGCTTCAATTAAACAACAAAAACAAAACATATATTTAACATCATTATTCCGATAAATACTGAAGAGGCCCCTATGAAACCTGAAGATTTCCGCGCCGACGCGAAACGCCCGTTAACTGGCGAAGAGTATTTAAAAAGCCTGCAGGATGGCCGCGAAATTTATATCTACGGCGAGCGCGTGAAAGACGTCACCACCCACCCGGCCTTCCGTAATGCCGCGGCCTCCGTCGCTCAGCTGTACGATGCGCTGCATAAACCGGAGATGCAGGATTCCCTGTGCTGGGGCACCGATACTGGCAGCGGTGGCTACACCCATAAATTCTTCCGCGTGGCGAAAAGCGCCGACGATCTGCGCCAGCAGCGCGACGCCATCGCCGAATGGTCTCGCTTAAGCTACGGCTGGATGGGCCGCACCCCGGACTACAAAGCCGCCTTCGGCTGCGCGCTGGGCGCCAACCCGGCGTTTTACGGCCAGTTCGAGCAGAACGCCCGCAACTGGTACACCCGTATTCAGGAAACCGGCCTGTACTTTAACCACGCTATCGTCAACCCGCCGATCGACCGCCACAAGCCGGCCGATGAAGTGAAGGACGTCTACATCAAGCTGGAAAAAGAGACCGATGCCGGGATCATCGTTAGCGGCGCGAAAGTGGTCGCCACCAACTCGGCGCTGACCCACTACAACATGATCGGCTTCGGCTCCGCACAGGTGATGGGCGAGAACCCGGACTTCGCGCTGATGTTCGTCGCGCCGATGGATGCCGAAGGCGTCAAGCTTATCTCCCGCGCCTCCTATGAGATGGTCGCCGGCGCGACCGGATCGCCGTATGACTATCCGCTTTCCAGCCGTTTCGACGAGAACGACGCGATTCTGGTAATGGATAAAGTGCTGATCCCATGGGAGAACGTACTGATTTATCGCGACTTTGACCGCTGCCGCCGCTGGACCATGGAAGGCGGTTTCGCCCGCATGTACCCGCTGCAGGCCTGCGTACGCCTGGCGGTAAAACTGGACTTTATCACCGCCCTGCTGAAGCGCTCTCTGGAATGTACCGGCACCCTCGAATTCCGCGGCGTGCAGGCCGACCTTGGCGAAGTGGTGGCGTGGCGCAACATGTTCTGGGCGTTAAGCGATTCCATGTGCTCGGAAGCAACGCCGTGGGTCAACGGCGCATGGCTGCCGGATCACGCCGCGCTGCAGACCTATCGCGTGATGGCCCCGATGGCCTACGCCAAGATCAAGAACATCATCGAGCGTAACGTCACCAGCGGCCTGATTTATCTGCCGTCCAGCGCCCGCGATCTGAACAACCCGCAGATCGACCAGTATCTGGCGAAGTACGTGCGCGGCTCCAACGGTATGGACCACGTTGAACGTATCAAAATCCTCAAACTGATGTGGGACGCCATCGGCAGCGAATTCGGCGGCCGCCATGAACTGTATGAGATCAACTACTCCGGTAGCCAGGATGAAATTCGCCTGCAGTGTCTGCGCCAGGCGCAGAGCTCCGGCAATATGGACAAAATGATGGCGATGGTCGACCGCTGCCTGTCCGAGTACGACCAGAACGGCTGGACGGTGCCGCATCTGCACAATAATGCTGATATCAACATGTTGGATAAGCTGCTGAAGTAATTCGCAGCGGGAGGTCATAATGCAATTAGATGAACAACGCCTGCGTTTTCGCGATGCCATGGCCAGCCTGTCGGCTGCGGTTAACGTTGTCACCACCGCGGGCGAAGCCGGCCGCTGCGGCATTACCGCCACGGCGGTATGCTCGGTGACGGATACGCCGCCATCGGTGATGGTGTGTATCAACGCCAACAGCGCGATGAACCCGGTGTTTCAGGGCAACGGCAAGTTGTGCATCAACGTGCTGAACCACGAACAGGAAATCATGGCCCGTCATTTCGCCGGGATGACCGGGGTGACGATGGAAGAGCGGTTTGCCCTCAGCGGCTGGCAGCAGGGCGCGCTCGGGCAGCCGGTGCTGAAGGGCTCGCTGGCCAGCCTCGAAGGCGAAATTAGCCAGGTGCAAACCATCGGTACCCACCTGGTGTATCTGGTGGAGATCCGCAATATTACCCTGAGCCCGCAAGGGCACGGCCTGATTTACTTTAAACGCCGTTTCCACCCGGTGATGATGGAAATGGAAGTCGCGGTGTAATGGCCTCGTCTGCTCCTCTCCGCCCGGGGAGGAGCCTTATCTTTCATGACCCTCTTCCCGGCCATAATACCTTGTGATCTCAATCACATAATCTCGAGCTGCTCACTTTGCCATCCACCGCTTACCCCTTCCAGTAACCGCTTAACCCCCTATACAACCACTCACCGATTTACCCAACTTTACGCGCGCGCTGTTCTGGCAAGATCGGAGGCAGCCTAGCTAATCAATACCTCCATCAACCCTTACTTAAAACCAGACGGCTTCGGCCAATTATTCATCTAATTAACGCCAGGTTTTACTATGGATACCAAAAAACTATTCAAGCACATACCCTGGGTGATTCTCGGAATCATCGGGGCATTTTGCCTTTCAGTCGTCGCCCTGCGCCGCGGTGAGCACGTCAGCGCCCTGTGGATCGTCGTCGCATCGGTTTCTGTGTACCTCGTCGCCTACCGTTATTACAGCCTGTACATCGCGCAAAAGGTGATGAAGCTTGACCCGACGCGCTCCACGCCGGCGGTGATTAATAACGATGGCCTGAACTATGTGCCAACCAACCGCTACGTGCTGTTTGGCCACCACTTTGCCGCGATTGCCGGCGCCGGCCCGCTGGTCGGCCCGGTACTGGCCGCGCAGATGGGCTATCTGCCGGGCACCCTGTGGCTGCTGGCCGGCGTGGTGCTGGCGGGCGCGGTACAGGACTTCATGGTGCTGTTTATCTCCTCGCGGCGTAACGGCGCCTCGCTGGGCGAGATGATTAAACAGGAGATGGGGCCGGTTCCGGGCTCTATCGCCCTGTTCGGCTGCTTCCTGATTATGATCATCATCCTCGCGGTGCTGGCGCTCATCGTGGTGAAAGCGCTGGCGGAAAGCCCGTGGGGCGTGTTTACCGTCTGCTCGACGGTGCCTATCGCCCTGTTTATGGGGATCTACATGCGCTTCCTGCGCCCAGGCCGCGTCGGTGAAGTGTCGGTTATCGGTATCGTGCTGCTGGTGGCCTCTATCTGGTTCGGCGGCGTGATTGCCCACGACCCGTACTGGGGCCCGGCGCTGACCTTTAAAGACACCACCATCACCTTTACCCTGATTGGCTACGCGTTTATTTCCGCGCTGCTGCCGGTATGGCTGATTCTGGCGCCGCGCGATTATCTGGCCACCTTCCTGAAAATCGGCGTAATCGTCGGCCTGGCGCTGGGGATCGTTATCCTCAACCCGGACCTGAAAATGCCGGCAGTGACCCAGTACATTGATGGTACCGGCCCGCTGTGGAAAGGCGCGCTGTTCCCGTTCCTGTTTATCACCATCGCCTGCGGCGCGGTCTCCGGTTTCCATGCGCTGATCGCTTCCGGCACCACGCCGAAGCTGCTGGCCAACGAAACCGATGCCCGCTTTATTGGCTACGGCGCGATGCTGATGGAATCCTTTGTTGCAGTCATGGCGCTGGTTGCGGCCTCAATTATCGAACCGGGTCTCTACTTCGCGATGAACACCCCGCCGGCGGGCCTGGGCATCGTCATGCCGAACCTGCATGAAATGGGCGGTGAAAACGCGGCGATGATCGCAGCGCAGTTGAAAGAAGTCACCGTCCACGCGGCGGCGACCGTCAGCTCCTGGGGCTTTGTGATTTCACCTGAGCAGATCCTGCAGACGGCGAAAGATATCGGCGAACCTTCGGTACTGAACCGCGCTGGCGGCGCGCCGACGCTGGCCGTCGGTATCGCCCACGTATTCCATAAAATCATCCCGATGGCGGATATGGGCTTCTGGTACCACTTCGGTATCCTGTTTGAAGCGCTGTTTATCCTCACCGCGCTGGATGCGGGTACCCGCGCAGGCCGCTTTATGCTGCAGGATCTGTTGGGTAACTTTGTGCCGTTCCTGAAAAAAACCGACTCGCTGGTCGCCGGGATTATCGGTACCGCCGGCTGCGTCGGGCTGTGGGGCTACCTGCTGTATCAGGGCGTGGTCGACCCGCTGGGCGGCGTGAAGAGCCTGTGGCCGCTGTTCGGGATCTCTAACCAGATGCTGGCCGCCGTGGCGCTGGTGCTTGGCACCGTGGTGCTGGTCAAGATGCAGCGCACCAAATATATCTGGGTCACCGTTATCCCGGCGGCATGGCTGCTGCTGTGCACCACCTGGGCGCTGGGCCTGAAGCTGTTCAGCAGCAACCCGCAGATGGAAGGCTTCTTCTTTATGGCTCAGCAGTATAAAGAGAAGATTGCCGCCGGCGGCGAGCTGACCGCGCAGCAGATCGCCAACATGAACCATATCGTGGTCAACAACTACACCAACGCCGGCCTGAGTATTCTGTTCCTGGTGGTGGTGTATAGCATCATCTTCTACGGCATCAAAACCTGGCTCAATGTCCGCAACAATAAGGTGCGTACCGACAAAGAGACTCCGTATGTGCCGGTACCGGAAGGCGGCGTGAAGACCTCGTCACATCATTAACCCTGATGCCGGATAGCGCTACGCGTATCCGGCCTACCAAAAGCGCATTAACGTAGGCCGGATATGGCGCTAGCCGCCATCCGGCTTTATTCGTTATCTGGAACTTATAATGTTTGGTAACTTAGGTCAGGCAAAAAAATATCTCGGTCAGGCGGCAAAAATGCTGATTGGCATTCCGGATTACGACAACTACGTCACGCATATGCAAACCAACCATCCGGATCAGCCGTACATGACTTATGAAGAATTCTTCCGCGAACGCCAGCAGGCCCGCTACGGCGGCGACGGCAAAGGCGGCGTACGCTGCTGTTAATGGAGGCAATAATGGCACCGATTGCAGTCACCCTACTCACCGGTTTTCTCGGCGCAGGAAAAACCACCCTCCTGCGCCATATCCTCAATGAGCAGCACGGTTTCAAAATCGCCGTAATTGAAAACGAATTCGGCGAAGTCTCCGTTGACGATCAGCTCATCGGCGACCGCGCCACGCAGATTAAAACCCTGACCAACGGCTGTATCTGCTGTACACGCTCCAACGAACTGGAAGACGCCCTGCTCGATCTCCTCGACAGTCGCGATCGCGGCGAAATCGAGTTTGACCGGCTGGTGATTGAATGCACCGGCATGGCCGACCCGGGGCCGATTATCCAGACCTTTTTCTCCCATCAGGTGCTCTGCGAGCGCTATCTGCTGGACGGCGTGATCGCCCTGGTTGACGCCGTCCATGCCGACCAGCAGATGGATCAGTTCACCATCGCCCAGTCGCAGGTCGGCTACGCGGACCGGATCCTGTTAACCAAAACCGACGTCGCCGGCGACACCGAAAAGCTGCGTGAACGGCTGGCGCGCATTAACGCGCGGGCGCCGATTTATACCGTCATTCACGGCGATATCGATTTAAGCCAGCTGTTTAACACCAGCGGTTTTATGCTGGAAGAGAAGGTTGTCAGCGCCACACCGCGCTTTCATTTTGTGGCAGAAAAACAGAATGACGTCTCGTCGATTGTGGTCGAGCTCGACTATCCGGTGGATATCAGTGAAGTTTCACGGGTAATGGAAAATCTGCTGCTCTCCTTCGCCGAGCAATTGATGCGTTATAAAGGCATGCTGTGGATCGACGGCGAGCCAAATCGCCTGCTGTTCCAGGGCGTGCAGCGCCTCTACAGCGCCGACTGGGATCGCCCGTGGGGCGATGAAACGCCGCACAGCACCCTGGTGTTTATCGGCATTCAGTTGCCGGAAGAGGAAATTCGCGCGGCGTTTGCCGGGTTACGACGCTAACCTGCCCGCCTGCGCCCTAAGGCGCAGGCCCCCTTCTCTCTGAGACCTCGTCAAAAACAGGGACCAAACGTCGGCAACGCGTCGAAAAATGTAAAGCAACGTTTTAATAAGTAACAGTAGAAACATTTTTGGAAATTATAAGAAACTGAATGAATAGGCCCCTTAATAATTAATGACTGCTCTGTTCAGTTTCTGTTTAGCCCACCAATTAAACCACGGCTAAACAGGCTAAATTTGATGATTGACCTCGCCGTAACCCAACGTCATTACAACATTTTCAAAACACCTTCCTGACAAAACCAGCATAAAAAATCGACGCAAGTCACATTTGCAGAGGTAAACATCGCTTGTTAAGGTGCCCTCAGACAACTTTATTGACGAGGAGTAAACCATGAGAAAGCTTAACATCCTTATTCTTGCAGCCCTGACCGCGGTCTCTGGTTCCGCCATGGCGGTGGGGTTTACCGTTGAACAGGGTAAAAACTTCACTAATCTGAATATGGAAATGGGTAAATCCTCTTCTGGCCTGTACGCCGAAAGCCACTGGCTGAAGAATACCGATGATGGTAGCCAGACCGGCGGCGTGGGCGCGGGTTACAACCTGGAAGTGGGCCCGGTGATGCTCAACGCCGGCGCGAAAGCCATCTACCTCGGGCCGAAAAAAGGCGATAACGGCGTCGCGTTTCCGGTCGGCGGCGGGGTGAACGTGGCCCTGACCGACAGCATCCACGTGTTTGGCGAAGGGTATGTCGCGCCGGATGGTCTGAACAACAGCGTGAAAAACTATGTTGAAGCGAACGGCGGCGTGAGCTGGTCTCCGATTGGTCCAGTGACGTTGAAAGTGGGTTACCGCCATGTGAGCGTTGACGGTAAAGAGGGTCGCCCGAACCACACCCTGATTGATGGCGCCTATGTGGGCGGCGGGGTCACCTTCTGATTATGGTCAACGCCCCGCGATAAAGTTAAGGTGCGCTGAGCATTAGCCATAAAAAAACCTGCCGAATGGCAGGTTTTTTTATGGCCGGGTCATAGGCTTAGCGGCGCACCACCACCAGCTTCTGGTTCACAAACTCTTTGATGCCGAGATCGGAGAGCTCCCGTCCGTAACCGGAACGCTTCACGCCGCCAAACGGCAGCTCCGGCGCGGTATCGGTGAGCCAGTTGATATAAACCATTCCGGTTTCAATGGCGGAGGCCATCCGTTTGGCGCGTTCGATATCCTGACTGAACACCGCGCCGCCCAGACCATAGTGGGAATCATTGGCCAGCTGGATTGCCTCCTCATCGTTTTTCACCACGTAGATCTGCGCCACCGGGCCAAAGAACTCTTCGAAGTACGCCGGATTATCACGGGTGATACCGGTCAAAATGGTGGGTTCAAAGAAATTGCCTTCTCGAGCCACCGCTTTGCCGCCCAGATGCAGCTTAGCGCCATTTTTCACCGCCTCGTCCACCTGTTTGCTTAGGGTATCCAGCGCATCTTTGGAAGAGAGCGGCCCCAGCGTGGTGCTTTCATCCAGCGGATCGCCGATTTTCACCTGGCGAAACGCCTCGCTAAATTTTGTCAGGAACGCATCCGCGATATTTTCGTGCAGGATAAAGCGCTTGGCAGCGGTACACACCTGGCCGGCGTTGTTCAGCCGCGCCTGGACGCCGATTTTCACCGCGCGCTCCAGGTCGGCATCGTCCAGCACGACAAACACATCATTGCCGCCCAGTTCCAGCGTTGATTTCTTAATATGCTTAGCCGCCTGCGCCGCCACCACGCTGCCGGCTTTCTCCGACCCCGTTAGCGCCGCGCCCTGCACGCGATCGTCGGCGATAATCTTCGCCACCTGATCCTGGGAGATAAACAGGTTGGTCCACGCCCCCTCCGGAGCGCCGGCCTCACGCACCAGATGGGCAAAGGTCTCCGCGCAGTGCGGCACAATGCTGGCGTGTTTGGCGATAACCGGGTTACCGGCCGCCAGGTTTGGCGCCAGGACGCGCATCAGCTGGTAATAGGGGAAGTTCCACGGCTCCACCGCCAGTAAGACGCCAATGGGATGGTGCTCAACCCAGGCTTCACCCAGTTCGGAGGGATACTTCACCGGCGCCAGGAACGATTTGGCGTTATCGGCGTAATAGCGGGCGATCTGCGCGCAAAGTTTCACTTCGCCGCGGCTCTGCTTAATGAGTTTCCCCATCTCCTGGCTAGCGATTTTTGCCAGCTCCTCCGCCCGGCTATCGATCAGATCCGCCAGCTTATGCAGTACCGCCAGCCGCGGTTCAATATCGCCTTTTGCCCAGGCAGAATGGTAGAGCGCATCCGCCTGCTGCAGCGCCGCCTCCACATCCGCATCGCTGTGCGCCGGGTACGTTTTAATAAGCTGATTGTTCGCAGGATTCACCGTCTGATAGGCCATATCGCATGTCTCCTTGTTATCGCTACTAAGGCAGTCAAAAATGCCGTTAAGGATATTAAGGGTAGTCGAGATGGCTGGCGATGCGGGTAAAGTTAGGTATATCCGGAATATTCCATAAAGAGGCTAACCGGGGCGACCGTCAGTCCGCCCCGGCGTTATCAATGCGCCAGCGCGGCGATCTCGTCGGCGGTCAGGCCGGTGATTTTCACCACCGTCTCGCGGGCAATGCCGTCGGCCAGCATCCTCTGGGCAATGCGCAGCGCCTCGGCATGCTGTCCTTCACGCTTGCCTTTTCTGCGGCCCACTTCCTGTAATCTTTCAGCAATAGTCATCAATCTCTCCCTGTTCTGAGGAACCCGTTGCGCCACTTCGTGGATAAACCGGCCAAAGCGGCGCGCGTTGCCAGTCTGCAGCAGATAATTAAACAGCGTTTTTAGCTGTCTGTCATTAGCGTCCCCGCTAAGTAAAATCGTCGTCAGTTGCTCAACAATGCCCATTAAATCGCGCTGGCGAATATGCTTCTGTATCAGCTCGAGTAATGCCACGCGCCGGTGGCGAACGATCTCATCGTCGGGGATCACCGTGACATCCACCAGCGGAAAGGGCGAGATATAAAGCTCACTCGCCAGCTGTGGATCGGCAAAACAGTCCAGCCAGTTGAGTGACCACGGGTATGGCGTGGTCGCTCCGTGATAGAAGAGCATCGGCACCACCAGCGGCAGTTTTGTATGACCGCCATCAAGATGGCGCTGCATCGCGGCGATGGCGTAGCGCATCAGGCGGAAGGCCATCTGCGCATCCGGCGAGCTCTGATGTTCGATAACCACATAAATGTAGCCCTCGCCAGACGCGGTTTTGAGTGACCACAGCACATCGGAGTACCAGGCCCGCAGGCTCTCCTCGATAAAGCTTGCCGACTCCAGCTGTAAGGTATCGAGGTCGCAGCGCTGACGCAGCGCAGGCGGTAGATGGATCGCCAGAAAATCGCGCGCGGTGTCGGCCTGAGTGAGGAACTGTTTAAACACCGCATCATGCGGCGTCGAGGTGGTGCCCTTTGCCATCGGCTCATCCCTGCCTGCTTATCCTGCAGGGACTCTACATCCCATGAATGTCTCTGGCACCCCGGAAACCGGGATTTTATATTCCGCTACGAAAACATATTTCCCCGGACTGCAAGCGTGACATCCTTTTTCGACGCGGTACGCAAATCCAGGCGGGCGACAGCCTCGGCGCAGCATGCTATAAACGGCTTATCCCCGCAGCAAAGGCCAAAGCAGTGAACCATACCCGAGATATTCCCCAAACCTTCTGGCGAGACGATCGTCTGCCGTGGCTGGAGCTGCGCAGCACCTGGCGCAGCCGCCAGGCCTATAAGCGCCACAGCCACCCCCAGCTCTCGGTGGGGGCGATTATCGAGGGGGAAACGCGCTGCCTGTGCGCTGGCCAGGAGTACCTGCTACAGCCCGGAGATCTGATCGTGATCCCGCCGCACGCGCCGCATAGCTGTAATCCGCTGCATGACAGGCCGCGCAGCTATCACATGCTTTACCTGGACGCGACATGGTGCCGCGCGCAGCGCCCGGATATTCCCCCTGGCGCCAGTATCACCTCGCCGCAGCCGCTGCTGCGCGACAGCCCTCTCTTTGCCAGTTTCCAGCAGGTTGTCGCCCTGATGAACCGCGGGAGCCTTGAACAACTGCCCGCCCGGCTGGCGCAACTCCTGCACGCGCTGCCGCTGTGCGCCGCCGCGCCGCAGGCGCCACATCACGCCAGCGCCCTGCTGTTTCAGCGCCTGGCGATGGATCTGCCGGCGTCGCCGTCGCTGGATAAGCTGGCCCACGACAGCGCGCTTCGTAAAGAGACCGTTATCCGCGCCGTGAAACAAGATACCGGCCTGACGCCTGCCAGTTTGATCAACATGGCGCGCATCGAATATGCGAAAACGCGCTTACGCGCCGGGGATCCTATCGCCGACGTTGGCTATCAGGCCGGCTTTGCCGATCAGAGCCATTTCCATAAAACCTTTGTCAGCTATACCGCCGCCACGCCGCGGCAGTATGCGCAAAGCAGATCAATATCTGACAATAAGTAATACGCCACCTGGCGTAGGGTGGCCTCTGCACCATTATCGAGGCCACTATGCATACCTTATCGACGCTCTTTCCCGCCGTCTTCCCGGCGCTAGCCCTGTCCCACTTTGTCGCTCTGCTCAGTCCGGGCCCTGATTTTTTTCTGCTGATCGGCTACGCCGTGCGCTACCGGATCCGCGGCAGCATCGGATTGTGTCTCGGCATCGCCGCAGGCAATGCGCTGTATATTGTGCTCGCCATCGTCGGCTGGGGGCTTCTGCGCCAGGCGCCGCTGCTTTTTTTGCTCATCGAGCTGCTGGGGGCGGGCTATTTATTGTGGATTGGCAGCCTGCTGATACGCAGCCGTCCCGCGACGCTGGCGATGGAGAGCGTTCGCGCAGCGCGTCCGGGGTTCGGCAGGCAGCTGCTGCTGGGGCTGGGGTCATCGCTGCTCAACCCCAAAAACGCCCTGTTTTATCTGGCGCTGATGACTTCCCTGCTCGGGCCGGCTGTGACCCTGCTTCAGCAAACGGTGAGCGGGCTGTGGATGGTCAGCGTGGTGTTCTTCTGGGATTTACTGCTGGTGAGCGCGATTGCGCTGCCGCAGATACAGCGCCGCCTGGGCGCCATCGTCTGGCGAGTCGAGCGGGCGGCGGGGGCGATCCTGATGCTCTTCGGCCTGGGGATTATCTGGCGATTTTTGCACGACCTCGCCGTCAGGCTATATGCTTAAGCATATGGAAAAACTCGCTGAACTGAAACGCGCCAAACTGCTGGCGCTGTCGCTGCTGCTGATTGCAGCCGCCATTTTTATCACTACCCTCGCGCTACCACCGTCGCCCTGGGTCGGTGCGCTAAAAGCTATTTCCGAAGCGGCGATGGTCGGGGCGCTGGCCGACTGGTTTGCGGTCGTGGCTCTGTTTCGCCGTATTCCGCTGCCCTTTGTCGCCCGCCATACGGCGATTATTCCGCGCAATAAAGACCGCATCGCCGACAACCTCGGCCGCTTTGTCGAGGAAAAGTTCCTTGATACCCCGTCGCTGGTCGCGCTGATCCGCCGCTATCAGCCAGCCCTGATGCTCGGCAACTGGTTCAGCCAGCCGGAGAACGCCCGACGGGTCGGCCAGCACCTGCTGCAGGTGATGAGCGGTTTTCTCGAACTGACCGATGACGCGCGCATTCAACGTCTGCTGCGACGCGCGGTGCATAAGGCTATCGATAAGGTCGACCTGACGCAGACCAGCGCCATGATGCTGGAGGGACTGACCCGCGACAATCGCCATCAAAAGCTGCTCGATTCGCTGATAAACCAACTGATCGCCCTGCTGCAGCGCGACAGCTCCCGCGCCTTTATCGCCCGCGGCATCGTACACTGGCTGGAGACCGAACACCCGCTGAAGGCCAAACTCCTACCCACCGAGTGGCTCGGCGAGCACAGCGCTGAGATGGTCACCGACGCGGTGAATACCCTGCTGGACGAGGTGACTCACGACCGTACGCATCAGATCCGTCAGACTTTTGACCGCGCCGTGCAAAAGCTTATCGATAACCTGAAATCCGACCCGGATATGGCGCAGAAGGCCGATAACATCAAAGCCTGGCTAAAAAATGATGAGACCTTTAACCACTATCTTGGCGAAGTATGGGGCGACCTGCGCGGCTGGGTAAAAAACGATATCAGCAGCGACGACTCACGTATTAAGCAGCGTATCGCCGAGGCGGGGCAGTGGTTCGGTGAAACCTTACTCCGCGACGACGCGCTGCGCGAATCGCTTAACGAACACCTGGAGCAGGCGGCGCACCGGGTGGCGCCGGAGTTCGCCGCCTTCCTCACCCGCCATATCAGCGACACAGTGAAGAGCTGGGACGCCCGCGATATGTCGCGGCAGATCGAGCTCAATATCGGTAAAGATCTGCAGTTCATCCGCATCAACGGTACCCTGGTGGGGGGAACCATCGGCCTGTTGTTGTGGCTGCTCTCGCAGATCCCCTCGCTGCTGCATCTGCATATTGGTTAGCAATGATACTATCCGAACAATAGCGCTGATAAATATTCAACAGGGAGGGCGAGATGATGCACAGGATTTCCCACTGGCTGAGCCGACACGCCGCCGCGCTGTTCTTCCCGGCGGCGTTAATTCTGTATGATTTTTCCGCTTATCTCACTACCGATCTGATCCAGCCGGGGATCCTGCACGTGGTGCGGGATTTCAATGCTGATGTGGCGCTGGCTCCGGCCTCGGTGAGCCTGTATATGGCCGGCGGCATGGCGCTACAGTGGCTGCTGGGGCCGCTCTCTGACCGGATAGGACGGCGTCCGGTGCTGCTCACCGGCGCGCTGATTTTCACCCTCGCATGCCTGGCGACCCTGTTCACCACCTCCATGACGCAGTTCCTGATTGCCCGCTTCGTGCAGGGCACCAGCATCTGCTTTATCGCCACCGTCGGCTACGTCACCGTACAGGAGGCCTTTGAGGAAAAAAGGTCGATCAGGCTGATGGCAGTGATCACCTCCGTCGTGCTGGTGGCGCCGATCGTCGGCCCGCTCTCCGGCGCGGCGCTGATGCATTTCATCCACTGGAAAGCGCTGTTCGGCATTATCGCCGCCATGGGATTGGTGGCCTGGCTCGGCCTGCTGTTGACCATGCCGGAGACGGTGCGCCGCGGCGATGTGCCGTTCAGCCCCCTGGGCGTGCTGCGCGATTTTCGCAACGTCTTTCGCAACCGCATCTTTTTACTCGGCGCCGCCACGCTGTCGCTGAGCTATATTCCGCTGATGAGCTGGGTGGCGGTATCGCCGGTGATTTTAATGGACGCCGGCGGACTGACCACCAGCGAGTTCGCCTGGAGCCAGGTGCCGGTCTTCAGCGCCGTTATCATCGCCAACCTGTCGGTGGCGCGCTGGGTAAAAGACCCTACCCGCCCGCGCTTTGTCCTCAGCGCGGTGCCGGTACAGATGCTCGGCCTGGCCATCCTGATCGTTGGCAATCTGGTATGGCCCCACGTCTGGCTGTGGTCGGTGCTCGGCACCTGCTTCTACGCCTTCGGCATCGGGCTGATTTTCCCGACGCTGTTTCGCTTTACCCTCTTTTCCAACGACCTGCCGAAAGGCACGGTCTCCGCCTCGCTGAATATCGTGATCCTCAGCGTCAGCGCGTTATCAATTGAAGGCGCGCGCTGGCTGTGGTTCCATGGCGGCAGACTCCCCTTCCACCTGTTGGCGGTGGCCGCCGGGATTGTCGCCGCCTGCTGCCTGGCCAGACTGTTACGCCACCAGCGCGGACAAGCGGTGATCGAAGCCCGGCAGTCGTGAGCCCTTTTACGGAGAAAGCCCCATCATGAATGACATTGAACTCAGCCAGGCGCAGCGCGACCTGCTGCGCGACAAGCTCAGCAAGTACTGCGCAGAGACCTTCGACCTCGAACTGGAGCAGTTTGACGCCGAATTTTTCGTCGACTTTATCGCCAAAGAACTGGGGCCGCTGTTTTACAACGCCGGTATCGAAGAGGCCATCCGCACCCATCAGGCGTGGAGCGAGCGTATCCAGGAAGAGATGGATTTGAAAAAGGTCTATTAACACCGCGTACAGACGCAGGAGATCAATAAAACCCTGCATACACCATGGCTATAATGGCGACTCTTTCAGCATCTCCCGTGTACGGGGAAGGAAAACCATGTCGCTTATCACCGATCTACCCGCCATTTTTGACCAGTTCTCAGAAGCTCGCCAGAAGGGCTTTCTCACCGTCATGGATCTTAAAGAGCAGAACGTACCGCTGGTGGGCACTTACTGCACCTTTATGCCCCAGGAGATCGCCATGGCGGCGGGCGCCGTTGTCGTCTCGCTGTGCTCAACCTCCGATGAAACCATCGAGGAAGCGGAAAAAGATCTCCCGCGCAACCTCTGCCCGCTTATCAAAAGCAGCTACGGCTTCGGCAAAACCGATAAATGTCCCTACTTCTATTTCTCTGACCTGGTGGTTGGGGAAACCACCTGCGACGGCAAAAAGAAAATGTATGAGTACATGGCCGAGTTCAAGGCGGTCCACGTCATGCAGTTGCCGAACAGCGCCAGCGATGCCGCCTCGCGCGCACTGTGGAAAACGGAGATCCTGCGCCTGCAGCAGGTGATTGAGGCCCGGTTTGGCACGCCGATTAGCGAGGCGGCACTGCGCGAAGCCATCGTGTTGAAAAATCGCGAGCGCCGGGCGCTGGCCCACTTTTATCGTCTCGGGCAGCTCAATCCGCCGGCGCTCAGCGGCGGCGACATCCTGAAAGTGGTGTACGGCGCCACTTTTCGTTTCGACAAAACCGCCCTGATTGATGAACTGCATGCCATGGCGGAGCGCATCCATCAGGAGTGGCAGCAGGGTAAACGGCTGGAACCTCGTCCGCGGATCCTGATCACCGGCTGCCCGATCGGCGGCGCGGCGGAAAAAGTGGTCCGCGCCATCGAGGAAAACGGCGGCTGGGTGGTCGGCTATGAGAACTGCACCGGCGCGAAAGCGACCGAGCGCTGCGTGGCGGAAGAGGGTGACGTCTACGACGCCTTAACCGATAAATATCTCGCCATCGGCTGCTCCTGTATCTCCCCCAACGACCAGCGTCTGCAGCTGCTGAGCCAGATGGTGGAGGAGTATCAGGCCGACGGGGTGATCGACGTCATTTTGCAGGCCTGCCATACCTATGCCGTGGAATCGCTGGCGATTAAACGCCATCTGCGCCAACAGCACGATCTTCCTTACATGGCGATTGAAACCGACTATTCGACAGCGGACCTCGGCCAGCTCAGCACCCGCGTCGCCGCCTTTATCGAAATGCTTTAAGGAGCTGGCGTGAACTATACGGTTGGCATTGATTCCGGCTCCACCGCCACAAAAGGCATCCTGTTGGCGGACGGCGTCATCGTGCGCCGCTTCCTCTGCCCCACCCCCTTTCGCCCCGCCGACGCCATCCACGAGGCCTGGGAGACACTGCGCGCTGGCCTCATGGAGACGCCTTTTTTAACCCTCACCGGCTATGGCCGCCAGCTGGTGGATTTCGCCGATAAGCAGGTGACGGAGATCTCTTGTCACGGCCTCGGCGCCCGCCTGCTGGCGCCGGACACCCGCACGGTGATTGATATCGGCGGCCAGGACAGCAAAGTCATCCAGCTGGACGCCGGGGGCAACCTCAGCGACTTCCTGATGAATGACAAATGCGCCGCCGGCACCGGCCGCTTTCTGGAAGTCATTTCACGCACCCTCGGCGCCAGCGTCGAACAACTGGACGCCATTACCGACGGCGTGGAACCGCACGCCATTACCAGTATGTGCACGGTGTTTGCCGAATCGGAGGTCATTAGCCTGCGGTCGGCCGGCGTCGCGCCGGAGGCGATTCTGGCGGGGGTGATTAACGCCATGGCCCGGCGCAGCGCGAACTTTATCGGCCGCTTATCGGCGCAGGGGCCGCTGCTGTTTACCGGCGGCGTCAGCCACTGCGCCGCCTTTGCCCGGATGCTGGAAAGCCATGTCGGCATGGCGGTGACAACCCATCCCGACGCCCAGTTTGCCGGGGCGATCGGCGCGGCGCTGATCGGCCAGCGCCAGCGGAGGTGCGGATGACAACTTTTCTGTTTTTATTTCACTCCACGGTGGGGGTGGTTCGGATGCGCAAAGCCATGCAGGCGGCGGGAGTGGCCTTCGAGGTCAAAGATATACCCCGCCAGCTGCGCAGCGGCTGCGGGCTGTGCATCCTGCTGGAGGGGACGGAAGCCGATGCGCGAGGCTGGATCGTCCCGGAACAGACGGCGGCGCTGTATCAGCAGAACGGGGAAGCATGGCGCTGTCTCGCCACCTTCCCACCGGCAGATTAATCGCTCACCACAAAGCGCGTCGCCGCGAAACAGTTCAGCAGGCGGTGCATGAGAAAAACCAGGGTCAGCGTCACCACCAGCGAGACCGTCACCGAGGTGATGCGGTACAGATCGCTGAACACCAGATCCTGATACGGATGCAGATTCTGGCCGAACATAATGCCGATGGTAGTGATGCTGGCGAAGCCCACCCCGGCGCCCACTTTCTCCATCACGTGTAGGCGGGCGCTGAAGGCCAGCCCGAGGCCAATCAGCGGCATCATCAGGATCATGTGGTTGCTGAAATCATAGATAATCAGCTGCACCACCAGTATATAGAGACAGGCCAGCACCACCCCGACGACGCGCCAGATCGAGCTGATCACCGCCCCGCGATAGTGCATCGGGAACAGGATCAGGATCCCGGCCATCAGCGCCGACAGCGAGTCGCTGAGATCGCAGATCTGAAACACCACAAAGATGATCGTCGCTACCGTACCGGAGAGCAGCGACTCATGACGGATGCGGGCGGCGTCTTTCTCAATCCGCGGCGGCGGCTTGCGCGGTTCGACGTCCGGGATCAGGTAATGCAGCAGCGCGCTCAGCGCCACGGCCATCACGCAGGCTTCCATATTGGAGAACATCAGGGTGTGCCAGTTGCTGGTGGGATAGCTCATAAAGTTGAGCATCGTGCTCTGGCACACCACCCCCATCGATCCCAACAGGAACAGCGGTCCCTGGCTCATAAAGCGGAAACGCATCACGTACAGGGCAAACACCACCAGGGTCATGATCACCGGCCACTGCGACAAATAGCCGACAATTAGCACCATTTCGACACAGTTTACCGCCGCGCTAAATATAAACTGGCGGGCGACGTGCAGGTTGAACATCGGCACCAGCGACATCAGCATCAGCGGATAAACGACGAAAAATACGCCGTACTGTACGTCGTAGAAGGTGGAGATGCTGAGCGCAATGGTCCCGGCCACGGCGATACGCACCGTCTGGCGAAAATCATTCGCCGTGTAGACGATATTGCCGTGCGGGGTAAAGACATGCGCCAGGGTATTAATAGACATAGTGCAACCAGCTCACCAGGTGGATCTGCAGGCCGGCGAAGGTGCGGGCGAAAGGTCCCTCGCTATTGTACAGCTGCACCGTGGCGCGAGCGCCGGTCGGCAGCGGTTTGTCCAGCGGCTGATCCAGCGCGACGTGAATGCGCATCCGCTGGGCGTCACGCACCCAGCGGGTGGACTGCTCCGGCTGCGACAGCTGACCGTTCACCGCCTCCTGTCCCGCCAGAATCCCGGCGTCGCTGCTGGTCACGTGCGCCGGGAAGACTTGACCCGGCAGGGCGTCAAAGACCACCGCCGCATCGGTATTCACCGCGGTGTGGCGCAGGCTTTTTTCGCGGAAGTCGGCGACGATGTCAGTGTTGTTGTTAACCAATGCCAGCACAGCCGTCGCCGCGGTGGCGTAGATCCCCGGGTTCAGCTGCAGGTTGCTGACCATGCCGTCAGTTTCCGCACGCACTTTGGTCCAGGCCAGGTTCAGCTGCGCCTCCTCCAGCGCATTGCGGTATTTTTGCAGGGTGACGTTGCGCTTATCGTCGCGCTCGCCGCGCTGGATCAGCAGGTTCTGGATCTGCGCGTTCAGCGCCGAGACCGACTGCTCGCTGGTCTGCCAGGTGGTTCGCACCTTATCGAGGTCGGACTGCGAGACGTTCTGCATCGTACTCAAGCGCTGGTAGCGATCGAGCGTGACCTTATCGTTACGCGCGGTGTACTGCGCGGTGCGCAGGTTGGCGCGGGCGGCGGCGATTTGCGCGTCCAGCTGCTGGTTGCTCAGTTTCGCCTGCTCGAGGGCGATCTGCGCCGCTTCAACTTTATTAATGAATGGCGTTGGGTCGAGCTCATACAGCAGGTCGCCCTTTTTCACCTGGCTGTTGTTGTGCACGTAGACGTGCGAGACATAGCCGGAGACCCGCGACGAAACCGGGGTCACCACGCGCATGACGGTGGAGTCCGGCGTCAGCGGGATCCAGATATCGGCAACGATAAACCAGGCGAATATTCCCAGAAAAGCGGCAATACTCACCCGTACCCAGCGGGCAAATTTTTGTTCAGGCGTCATCATAGTGTGTTAGATCTTGTTATCTTCTTCGCGGATATTCCGCAAACGGCAGGCGATTTGATTTAACGTGGCGCTGAAGGTAGCGAGATCGGCCTCCGGGATGGTCTGGGTTACGCGCTCCTGATAGGTCTCGATCACGCAGCTCAGTTTTTCCAGAATAGCCCGCCCCTCAGCGGTCAGCGTCAGCAGGCGAATGCGTTTGTCATATGGCGATGTGGAACGCACCAGATAGCCCTGCTTTTCCAGTAATGAGAGGGTGCGCATTAGCGGCGGCAGTTCAATGCCCTGCACCTCCGCCAGTTCGCTGACCGAGACGTTGTCTCCCAGCTGATGCAGTTGCATCAGCACCGTCCAGCTGGACTGGGTGAGTCCGGTATCGGTGATAGCGGAGTCAATAATGGCGCGCCACTGGCGCACCACCATAGCCATCCGCATCCCCAGCGGGCGGCGGGCAAACAGTTCGTCTTCAGTCACGGGTCTTCCTCTTATTATTGAGAAGAAAATAATACTTATCAGGGTAAGTATCAAGAAACGGAAGGTCGTGCCGCATCAATTGATAAATTTCGTGAATGTATCCCGGCGGCACTTTGCGCTCACCGGGATAATGAAGAAGGTTTGCCTGTAAAAAACTGCACGTTTTAATTGATCTGGTCCCGACGCAGGCCGATATCTTTCAGCTGTTCGTCGCTCATTTGCTGCAAAACTCTGCGCGTTTGCTCCTGAAGCCACCATTTTTTGATAAACCGCACCAGCAGTACGAAACCGATAAATGGCTGTCTTGCCCTGTTCTCGTGAAATTCCATCCTCTACCTCCTCACCTTGCCAGAGGCTTTATCTTCACGGATTTGGGGGTAAGGAATACAGATTCACAAAACTCTTTTCTTTAACATACAGATTAGCTAAAACGTACACCAGAGCCCAATTTTTACGCCAATCTGTACTGGTTATTCCATCTGTATGGCGGCAATTAAGGATACAGTATGACCCGCTACCAACATCTCGCTACGCTGCTGGCCGAACGCATCGAACAGGGCCTGTATCGCCATGGCGAAAAGCTGCCGTCGGTGCGCAGCCTGAGCCATGAGCACGGCGTCAGCATCAGCACTGTCCAGCAGGCCTATCAGCTGCTTGAGCAGCAGCAGATGATTGTGCCGCAGCCGCGATCGGGCTATTTCGTCGCCCCGCGCAAAGCCCAGCCGCCGGTGCCGCCGATGTCGCGTCCGGTCCAGCGCCCGGTGGAGATCACCCAGTGGGATCAGGTGCTGACCATGCTTGACGCCCGCTACGATAAATCGATCATCCCTTTCGGCGGTGGCTCGCCGGACGTGACGCAGCCAAGCCTGAAGCCCATCTGGCGTGAACTGAGCCGGGCTATCCAGCACAACCTCACTGAGGTGTTGAACTATGACGAGCTGGCCGGGCGTCGCGAGCTACGGGAGCAGATCGCCCGCCTGATGCTCGACGGCGGATCGGTGGTAACTGCCGACGATCTGGTGCTCACCAGCGGCTGCCACAGCGCGCTGTCGCTGGCCCTGCTGTCGGTGTGCCAGCCAGGGGACATCATCGCCGTGGAATCCCCCTGCTACTACGGCACCATGCAGATGCTGCGCGGGCTGGGATTAAAGACGATTGAGATCCCCACCGATCCGGAAACCGGGATCAGCATCGAGGCCCTGGAGCTGGCGCTGGATCAGTGGCCGATCAAAGGGGTGATCCTCGTACCAAACTGCAATAACCCGCTGGGCTTTATCATGCCGGACGCCCGCAAGCGCGCGGTGCTGAACCTTGCCCAACGCTACGATATCGTTATTTTCGAGGATGATATTTACGGCGAGCTGGCCACCGAATACCCGCGCCCGCGCACGATCCACTCCTGGGATATCGACGGCCGGGTGATGCTCTGCAGCTCCTTTACCAAAACCATCGCCCCCGGGCTGCGTATCGGCTGGATCGCCCCCGGGCGCTACTACGACAAGCTGCTACAGATGAAGTACGCCGCCAGCGGGACCAACGTCCCCTCCACTCAGCTGGCGGCCTGCAATTTTATTCGCGAAGGCCACTACCACCGCCACGTGCGGCGGATGCGGCAGATCTATCAGCGCAATATCGAGATCTACACCTGCTGGCTGCGGGAATTTTTCCCTTGCGGGATCTGCGTCACCCGGCCGAAGGGCGGTTTTATGCTGTGGGTTGAGCTCCCGGAGCAGGTAGATATGGTCTGCGTCGCCAAACAGTTGTGCCGGCTGAAGATCCAGGTCGCGCCGGGCTCGCTGTTTTCGGCAGCGGGCAAGTATCGCAACTGCGTCAGGATCAACTGCGCCCTGCCGCCGACCGAGAAACATAAAGCGGTGATGGTGAAGCTGGGAGAAGCGGTGAAGGTGGCGATGGAGTGAATTTAACCTGTTCTCCCCGGTGGCGCTGCGCTTACCGGGGCTACGGGTGATCTAGCGTCTGCGAAGCAGCTTCACTGATCAAAAAACACCATCCCCTTATACGGCTGTTCGCGGCAGGCGGCCAGACGCTGGGCGAGACTGCCGACGTGCAGCTCCAGCTTATGGCCATCGGGATCGAGGAAATAGTGCGAGGCACCTTCGCTACGGTTCAGCTTCCAGATCGCCACGCCGGCAGCCTCAAGGCGGGCGGCGAAGCTAGCAAAATCGGCTTCGCTAATACTAAACGCATAATGGGTGTAGTCGCTCTCTTCCGGCGGAGTAACGCGCCGCTGCGGATCCAGCGACAGGCACAGCCACAAATCGCCGCAGGAGAGATAAGCCCCGCTGTCCCAGCGGGCATGCAGCGTCATGCCCAGCAGCTGCTGATAAAACGCCACGCTCGGCGCCAGCTGGCTGACTGCCAGGGTCAGGTGATTCAGTCCACTCAGCATGTCTGTTCCTCCAGTGAATTCACAATGAACTGACGCAGCCATTGATGCGCCGGGTCGCGGTGCCAGCGCTCGTGCCACAGCATCAGCATCTCAAAGCCGGCGACCGCCAGCGGCGGCTCGACGACCACCAGCCCGCTCTGCCCGCGCACCAGCCGCTCCGGCAGGACCGCCACCAGATCGCTATTGCGCAGGGTCTCCAGCATAAACAGGAAATGTGGCACGGAAAGGACAACCCGCCGCATCAGTCCGAGGTTCGCCAGCGCGATATCGGTCGCCGCGCTGAAGCCGCCCCCGTCCGGGGAGACGATCACGTGCTCCAGCTGACAGAACGTTTCCAGGCTAAGCCCAGGCCGCAGCGCCGAATGTTCCGCCCGGCCAGCCAGCACGTAGCGTTCGCGAAACAGCAGGCGCTGATGCAGCCCCGGCGGCGCGCCCTCGCGGGTATGAAAGAAAAGATCTACTGTATCGTTGGCTGCCTGCTGCTCCAGCCGCGCAGGCTGCAGCTCGAATACCGCCAGCCGACTGCCGGGAGAGGCCTGGCGTAACCCAGCCAGCATCGGCAGGAGGATCGCCGAGGCCATATAGTCCGTCGCCGCCACCCGCCAGGTCTCCGCCGCCGTGGCCGGATCAAAAGGGCTGACCGGCGCCACCGCCTGCTCCAGCGCGGCTAATGCGGCGCGCAGCGGCTGGCGAAGCTCATCGGCGCGGGCGGTGGGCTGCATGCCGCGCGGGCCCGGCATCAGCAGCGGATCGGCGAAAATCTCCCGCAGCCTGGCGAGCTGAATACTCACCGAGGGCTGCGACAGATTCAGCCGCTGCGCCGCCCGGGTAACGTTGTTTTCGCTAAGCAGCACATCCAGGGTGCGCAACAGATTGAGATCCAGACGCTGTAAATTAATCACGACTATACCGGTAATTTAAGTAATTAATTTCTACTATAGCGTCAGCTTTCCTAATCTGCAGCTCTCCATACGCCAGAGGTGATATTATGAAAGTACTGCTGATTTACGCCCATCCGGAACCGCGCTCGCTCAATGGCGCGCTGAAAAATTTCGCCATCCGCCATCTGCAGCAGGCCGGGCATGAAGTGCAGGTTTCCGATCTCTATGCCATGCGCTGGAAGGCCGGATATGACGCCGACGATAGCGGCGCCCCGCCGGTCGGCGAGTTCTGGCGGCCGACCCTCGATTCCAAACAGGCCTTTGCCCAGGGCACCCAAAGTGCGGATATCGTAGCCGAGCAGGAAAAGCTGCTGTGGGCCGATATGGTGATTTTCCAGTTCCCGCTATGGTGGTTCTCGATGCCCGCCATCATGAAGGGCTGGATCGACCGGGTGTACGCCTGGGGCTTTGCCTATGGCGTCGGCGAGCACAGCGACCGCCACTGGGGCGATCGCTACGGGGAAGGCACTTTCGTCGGCAAGCGGGCGATGCTGATCGTCACCGCCGGCGGCTGGGCGGAACACTATTCACCGCGCGGGATCAATGGCCCCATCGACGACATCCTGTTCCCCATTCAGCACGGTATGCTGTTCTATCCCGGCTTTGAGGTGCTTCCGCCGCTGGTGTTCTACCGCACGGATAAAACCGATGCCGGGCAGTTCGCCGATCAGTGCGCCGCCCTGGCCGAGCGGCTGGACACGCTGTGGCAAACCGAGCCCATTCCATTCCGCCGGCAGAATCATGGCGATTATCTGATCCCGTCGCTGACGCTGCGCCCGGAGCTGGCGCCGGGGCAAAGCGGCCTGGCGGTGCATCTGGCAACGAAATAAACCTCAACGCGATAGCCCATCCGGGTTATCGCGTTCATTAATATGACAATTTGTGAGCCTCCACGCATTAACGGTATCCCGTCGCACGAAGCCACCTCTCATATTGATAGCGATCAAGAATAATCATACCGTCTGGTCGGTATGATTCCGGCCATGAATATGGAAGCCCAGCATCGTAAAAAAGATCCCGTCCGTCTCCACCGTCAGTTGCTTGAATCGGCAGCGATGATTGCCGGCCGGGATGGTATCGCCGCCCTGTCGCTGAACGCCGTCGCCCGCGAGGCTGGCGTGAGCAAAGGTGGCCTCCTGCATCACTTTCCCAATAAGCAGGCGCTGATTTTCGCCCTGTTCGCCCGGCTGCTGGCGATCATGGAAAAGGCGATTAGCGAACTGATGGCCGCCGATAACATCGCTTACGGGCGCTTTACCCGCGCCTATTTGCGCTATCTGTCCAACCCGGAGCTGACGGACACTCACGAAAGCCGCCAGTTGATGGTGCTGTCGCTGGCGATGCCGGACGAGCCGGTGCTGCGAAAATGCTGGCGCGACTGGATGCTGGATCACCTGGCGCAGGGCGATGCGCTGGATAACGGCCCGACCGGCACGCTGGTACGCTACGCGGCCGACGGCATCTGGTTATCGGAACTGACCGAAGGGCGCACCATGAGCAGTGAACACCGCCAGTCGCTGGTGAACGATCTGACCAAAATGACGCTTCCCGCGTGAAGCGAATAGAGTGAGGCCGCGATGCGCTACAACATCAATGCCCGTCTCATTTATGATGCAACGGACGGCACGCTTACCCTGCCCGGCAGCGATGAACCGGATAGCCAGCTATCCATCACCGCCAGCGCGCTACTCTATTTTTTTCTCCGCCATACTGGCGTCGTCAGTCGCGATGAAGTGTTGAAAAAAGTCTGGGATGATAATGGCTTAACCTCTTCCAACAGCAACCTCAATCAATACCTGAGCATGCTGCGTAAAACCTTCCGCCACTACGATATCGATAACATTATCGTCACTGTATCGCGCGGCATGCTGCAGCTGAATCAGGATCTGAGCATTGAACTGCTCGATGCCGGGCCGGCGCTTACCGAGGGTGCTAATCCACCCCTGAGAGCTGTTGAAACCGTCCCTCCGGCGGCGACAACGCCGCCCACCAATTCGCCACATGCGCGCGGAATGTGCTGGTATCTGGCCGGCGGCTGTCTGCTGATCATCGCCCTGCTGCTGGTGGCATTCACTTTTGCCGGTACCCACGTCGCCCGACCGATCAATCTGACGCTGATAAACCACAGCCAGTGCGAACTGCTGGCCAGCGATGAAATGCTGCGTTCGGTTTCCGCCACGGCCTACGGTAAGAATTTCGATGAGGTGCGTCAGCGGCTGAAGCTCGGCTGCAAGCCGGGGGAGCGTTTCGTTTTCTTCTACGGCGACCGGCTGGAGACTAACGGCCTGGGCCGGGTATTTCTCGCCCACTGCGCGATGCACGAGGACAACCCGTTTAGCTATTGCGATAACTACTTTTACTACTCCTGGAAGCCGCAATGAAACTCGCGCCCCGCACCTTTTTCGCCCTTTCCGCTCTGACGTTTGTCGCCGCCGCCGGTTTTAGCGTCTGGCGCCTGCTGCCAGATGCCAACGATGGCGTGATGAGCTGCTCCACCAAAGCGATCATGCGTTTTGAAAACATGGAAAAAGAGAATGTGAACGGCAATATCCATTTTAACTTTGCCGCTAACGGCAACGGTTCGATGGTGGTGGAAGGCTATACCGATTCTGCCGCCGGCTGGCTCTACCTGCAGCGCTACGTCAAATTCAGCTACACCAGCCAACGCATCTCGGCAACCGAACGCCACTACCGCATCAAAAAGTGGGAATCCAGCGCCTCATCCATCGACGAATCGCCGAATGTCATCTTCGACTACTTCATGCGCGAAATGTCCGACAGCCATGACGGTCTGTTCCTCAACGCGCAAAAGCTTAACAACAAAGCTATCCTGCTGAGCTCTATCAACTCGCCGCTCTACATCTGCACGCTGAAGTCCGGCAGCACGCTTAACTAACCCGTCCCCCCTGAACCGCCGCGAGGAAAATGCGCCCTCGCTCACGCTCCATTATTGCCCCCTCTTTCCACGATGCTAAAAGCGCACGTTTTGCATTTAGCTTCGTCGCCAAAACATGAGCATACCCACAATTATCACGTGCCTATATTACTAACCGCTGGCAAGTAATTAGCATCTTATTAACATTCATCTCCCACCGATAAATAGCCTAAAAAAGCGCCATATCATCATAAAAATCAATACGCATAAAACAGAACGAACGGATAAAAAGAAGTTTAAATAAGGCTAAATCACAGAGTAAAAACCTAAAATATTCATCTTCACGGATTTAAATTTCACTTACCTCCCCATTCCCTATAGTGAACCCCGAACGCCGCTTCCGCGTGTTGATGCCGTTACGCGGACGGTTTTCCCGAATAACAAAACCTGTTCTGGAGGAGATCACGATGGGTGATGCATTGGGGCTTATCGAAACCAAAGGTCTGGTGGCCTGTATTGAAGCAGCGGACGCGATGTGTAAAGCCGCCAACGTCGAACTGATCGGCTATGAAAACGTCGGCTCCGGCCTGGTCACCGTGATGGTGAAAGGCGACGTCGGCGCGGTAAAAGCGGCGGTGGATTCCGGTGTGGAATCCGCGCAGCGCATCGGCGAAGTGGTGACCTCGCTGGTCATCGCGCGTCCACATAACGACATCAACAAAATCGTCATTAAACACAAGGCCTGAAGGCCAGGAGAACGCAAATGGGTGATGCATTAGGTCTGATTGAAACCAAAGGTCTGGTGGCCTGCATTGAAGCGGCGGATGCGATGTGTAAAGCCGCCAACGTCGAGCTTATCGGCTATGAAAACGTCGGCTCCGGCCTGGTCACCGCGATGGTGAAAGGCGACGTCGGCGCGGTGAAAGCAGCGGTGGATTCCGGTGTGGAATCGGCGCAGCGCATCGGAGAAGTGGTGACCTCGCTGGTTATCGCCCGTCCGCATAACGACATCAACAAAATCGTCTCGCATTACAAAATTGCGGACTAACGGAGAAACCTGATGAAAGAAGCGCTTGGTCTTATCGAAACCAAAGGTCTGGTGGCCTGTATTGAAGCCGCGGATGCGATGTGTAAAGCCGCCAACGTCGAATTGATTGGCTATGAAAACGTCGGCTCCGGCCTGGTCACCGCGATGGTGAAAGGCGACGTCGGCGCGGTCAACGCAGCGGTCGACTCCGGCGTGGAAGCGGCGAAACGCATCGGCGAAGTCGTCAGCTCTCGCGTCATTGCGCGTCCACATAACGACATCGAAAAAATCGCGGCGCAGCACAAAGCATGACCTGACAGGGCGCGCCCCGTCTCCACTCTTTTCGTCTGATGAAGGATAGACTCATGATTGAACTGGATAACGATTTGCAGTCCCGGCAGAACGCGCGGGAACTGGTGCGCAACGCCAAAAAGGCGCAGGCGATTCTGGCCACCTTTTCGCAGCAGCAAATCGACGCCATCGTGAAAAACGTGGCCCAGGAAGCAGCGCACCACGCCGAAGCGCTGGCGAAAATGGCCGCGGAAGAGACTGGTTTTGGCAACTGGCAGGACAAAGTGCTGAAAAACCGCTTCGCCTCGCTGCGCGTCTACGACGCCATCAAAGATATGAAGACCGTTGGCATCATTCATGACGACCCGGTAAAAAAAGTGATGGACGTGGGCGTGCCGCTGGGCGTGATTTGCGCGCTGGTCCCCTCAACGAACCCAACCTCCACGGTTATCTACAAAGCGCTGATCGCCCTCAAGGCCGGCAACGCCATTATCTTCTCCCCGCATCCGGGCGCGCGTCAGTGCAGCTGGAAGGCGATTGAAATCGTCAAACGCGCGGCGGAAGCGGCCGGTGCGCCGGAGGGCTGCGTCGACGGCATCACCCAGCTGACGCTCGAAGCCACCTCTGAGCTGATGCACAGCAAAGACGTGTCGCTGATCCTCGCCACCGGCGGCGAAGGCATGGTGCGTGCGGCCTATGCGTCCGGCACCCCAACCATCAGCGGCGGCCCGGGCAACGGCCCGGCGTTTATCGAACGCAGCGCCGATATCCACCACGCGGTGAAAGATATCATCACCAGCAAAACCTTCGATAATGGGGTGATCTGCGCCTCCGAGCAGTCGATCATCGTCGAAGGCTGCATTTACGACGAGGTTCACCGCGAGCTGGAAGCGCAGGGCGCTTACTTCATGAATGAAGATGAAGCGGCGAAAATGGCGGCGCTGCTGCTGCGCCCGAACGGCACCATCAACCCGAAAGTGGTCGGCAAAACCGCGCTGTACCTCAGCCAGATGGCGGGCTTCTGTGTTCCGGCCAGCACCAAAGTGCTGATCGCCGAACAGACCACCGTGTCGCCGAAAAACCCCTACTCGCGTGAAAAACTGTGCCCGGTGCTCGGCCTGTACGTGGCAGAGGACTGGAAAGCCGCCTGCCACCGCGTGGTGGAGCTGCTGACCAACGAAGGACTCGGCCATACGCTGGTGATCCACACCCGTAATCAGGACGTCATCCGCCAGTTCAGCCTCGAAAAACCAGTTAACCGTATTCTGATTAATACCCCAGCGGCACTCGGCGGTATCGGCGCGACCACTAACATATCCCCGGCGCTGACCCTCGGCTGCGGCGCGGTCGGCGGCGGCTCCAGCTCCGACAACGTCGGCCCGATGAACCTGCTCAATATCCGCAAAGTCGGCTACGGCGTGCGGTCGATTGACGAGCTTCGCGCTCCGGGCAGCCGCCCTGAGCCGCAGCCGACCATCGTCTCTCCGGCGAGCGATCCGCAGCGCAGCATTCTTGATGACGTGCGTTTTAACGCCCAGGCCAACGCCGCGCCAGCGCGATCCGCAGGCAGCGATGACCGTTTCGCCAGCGCAGGCGCCGCCAGCATGGAAGGCGAAATCAACGAGCAAAACGTGGAACGCGTTATCCGCCAGGTGCTGGAGCGCCTTGCTAAGTAACGCACTGATATAAGGCGATAAAACGATGATTCTCGCAAAGGTAACCGGCCATGTCGTCGCTACGCAGAAATGCGATGAGCTGCGCGGCAGCAACCTGCTGTTGGTCACCCGACTGGATGACAAACAGCAGCCGATGAAAGACCAGACCTGGGTCGCCGTCGATAACGTCGGCGCCGGCATGCACGACATCGTGCTGGCGGAAGAGTACTTCGCGCTCAATAAAGAGCGCTACAAAGCGATGTCGGTGGTCGCCATTGTCGAGAAGGTGTTTCGGGACGCCGAACAGGAGTGAATAGCCCAATGAGTGAATTTTTACTGAAACCGCGGATTTGCTTCGGTCAGGACGCCCTCTCGGTGCTGAACGAACTCTCCGCCCGCAGCGTGCTGCTGGTGACCGATCAAGCGATGGTCAAGTTTGGCCTCGCCGAGCGCGTCACCGCCCTGCTGCGCCAGCGCGGGATCGCCTGGCAGATGTGGGACGACGTGGTGGCGGATCCGGATATCGCCACCGTGGTGCGCGGCATGAAGCTGATGGATAACCACTATCCGGATCTGGTTATCGCGCTCGGCGGCGGTTCGGTAATCGATGCCGCCAAAGCGGTTATTTTCTCCCTGGCGCAAACCCGTCCGCAGGCTAACCGGCCGCGTCCATGCTTTGTCGCCATCCCCACCACCAGCGGTACCGGTTCGGAAGTCACCGCCTTTTCGGTGGTGAAAGCCAACGCGGAAAAGCTGGTGCTGGTGGATGCGTCATTGCTGCCGGATATCGCCATTCTGGACCCGGCGCTGGTGGCTTCGGTGCCGCCGGCAATTACCGCCGACACCGGCATGGACGTGCTGTGTCACGCCCTTGAGGCCTACGTCTCCCGCGCCGCCAGCGACTTTTCCGACGCCCTGGCGGAGAAAGTGGTGCAGCAGGTATTTCGCTATCTGCCGACCTGCTGGCGCAGCGGCGACAACCTGCAGGCGCGCGAAAAGATGCACAACGCCTCCTGCATGGCGGGGATGGCCTTCACCAATGCGTCGCTGGGGATCACCCACAGCCTGGCCCACGCCCTCGGCGGCGTCTTCCGCGTGCCCCATGGCCGCGCCAACGCCCTGCTGATGGTGCACATCGTCGCCTGGAACGCCGATTTCGACGGCTCGTGCGACACCCTCGCGGCGCATAAATATGCCCGCCTGGCGCATCTGCTGGATCTGCCTGCCGCCTCGCCGCGCCAGGGCGTCGCCAGCCTGCTGGTCGCCATTCAGGCTTTAAAAGAAGAGATGAGCCTGCCCGCCGGCATTAGCGATACCGACATTGAGGCGGCTGAATTCGACCGTCGTTTGCCGGAGATGGTTGGCCAGGCGCTGCGCGACAGCTGTACGCCAACCAACCCACGTACGCCGGACGCTAACGCGTTAACCGAGCTTTATCGCCGGGCGTGGCATGGACAATAGGCATCGCCCGGCGGCGCTCCGCTTGCGCGGGCCTACGGGTAACAGATAACCGGGTGATCGCTGGGTTATTTGTAGGCCGGGTAAGGCGTCAGCCGCCACCTGGCAGGAATACGGACACTGTATCCACAACCGGGTTGTCATCAGCCGCGGAAAAAGAACATCTGGAGAATACTTCATGGCACACTACAACTTAACGCCGCGCGTCAAAGTGCTGGCAGACCGTTTACTCGCCCAGAAAAGCACGCTGTGCACCGAGCATGCCACCACGCTGAACGCCCTGGATGGCGATATCGCGGGCGTTCCCGCCGCCGTTAAACCAGCGCGCCGTTTCTATGAACTGATGCGCCAGCTGCCGCTGACCATCAGCGCCGACGAACTGATCGTCGGCAACCAGACCCGTAAACCGCACGGGGCGATTTTCCATGACGAAAACGCGCCCCGTCGCCCATCGGCTTTCCAGTTCCTCAACCTCAACAACGATCTGGATTCACCGGATTACAAACTGGTGGTCGAAAAAGGGGTGCTGGCGATTAAGCACCAGCTGGAAGAGAAAACCCGCGCCCTCGGCAGCGCGGTCAGCCGCAGCGGCATGGATGAAGTCAACGGCTGTCGCGCCGCCATCTACGCCTGCGACGCCCTGCTGGCGCTGGCGCAAAATCTGGCCAACAGCGCCGAACAGCTGGCGGCCGCGGAAACCAATGCTTATCGCAAAGCCGAGCTGCTCGATAGCGCGGCCATTCTGCACCACGTGCCGGCCCATCCGGCGCGTAATTTCAAAGAAGCCTGCCAGGCGTTCTATCTGTTCCAGCTGGCGCTCCAGCTGGATAACGGCAGCTATGCGGTTAACCCGCAAGGGGCGGATATCGCGCTACTGCCTTACTTCCAGCGCGATATCAACAGCGGCGCGCTGAATACCCAGCAGGCGTATGAGATCGTGGAGTGCCTGTGGTTCAAGCTGGCGGAACTGAGCGAAGTCCGCGCCGCCTGCGCCATTGACGGCTATCCGATGCTCGACGCCATGCTGCACGGCGCGGCTTTTGACAACGCCGAAGTGAACGAACTCTCGGCGATGTTTATCAGCGCCCAGCGCAACCTCAGCGCGCTGAATCTGCCGGTACGTCTGTTTAGCGGAGTACAGCAGGTCAACCACGCGCCGTTCGCCGCCTGCGCCGACACGCCGGTGATGGAAGGCTTAACCCCGCGTATGCAACGCCTGCGTAACCACTACCTGACGGTGCGCCCGAGCGTCTCTATCTATCGCGCGCTGGCCTTTACCGAAGTGGTGAAAGCCAACCCGGGCATGCCGACCATTCTGCTGCGGGCGAAAGCCTTCCGCCACGCCTGCGAAACCGCGCCGATTCTGATTCAGGACGATGAGCTGATCGTCGGCCATCCGTGCGGCAAGCCGCGCGCGGGCGCCTTCTCGCCGGACATCGCCTGGCGCTGGGTGCGCGACGAGCTCGACACCATGAGCACCCGCCCGCAGGATCCGTTTGAGATCAGCGAAGCGGATAAAAAAACCATTCGCGAAGAGATCGTCCCGTTCTGGGAAGGCCGTTCGCTGGACGAGATTTGCGAAGCGCAATACCGTGAGGCCGGCGTCTGGGCCTTCAGCGGCGAGACCTTCGTCAGCGACCTCTCCTATCACCAGATTAACGGCGGCGGCGATACCTGTCCGGGCTACGACGTGCTGCTATTCACCAAAGGGATGAACGGCATTAAAGCCGATGCCGAAGCGCATCTGGCCAGCCTGAGCATGGAAAACCCGGAAGATATCGACCGTATCTACTACTACAAAGCGGCGATTGAAACCTGTGAAGGAGTAGTCAACTACGCCCGTCGCATCGCCGCCCACGCCCGCGAACTGGCGGCTAAAGAGCAAAACGCCCAGCGCCGCGCCGAGCTGCTGACCATCGCCGAGGTCAACGAAAACGTGCCGGCCAATCCGCCGAAGACCTTGCAGGAAGCGCTGCAGAGTATCTGGACCGTCGAATCACTGTTTGAAATCGAAGAGAACCAGACCGGGCTGTCGCTGGGGCGCGTCGACCAGTACTGCTACCCGATGTTCGAAGCCGATATCCGCGAAGGCCGCCTGACCCACGACACCGCGCTGGAACTGCTGCAGGCGTTCATCATCAAATGTGCCGAACTGATGTGGATGTCGAGCGAGCTGGGAGCGAAATATTTCGCAGGTTATCAGCCGTTTATCAACCTCACCGTTGGAGGCCAGAAACGTAGCGGCGGCGATGCCTGTAACGATCTGACCTATCTGATTATGGACGCCGTGCGCTTCGTGAAGGTTTACCAGCCGTCGCTGGCCTGCCGTATCCACAACCAGTCGCCGCAGAAATACATGGAAAAAATCGTCGACGTGGTGAAAGCGGGGATGGGTTTCCCGGCCTGCCACTTCGATGACTCCCACATCAAGATGATGCTGCGCAAAGGCTTCGATTTTGAAGACGCCCGCGATTACTGCCTGATGGGCTGCGTTGAACCGCAAAAATCCGGGCGCATCTACCAGTGGACCTCCACTGGCTACACCCAGTGGCCTATCGCTATCGAGTTCGTGCTCAACCGCGGGCGGATGGTGCTGTTCGATAGCTATCAGGGGCTGGATACCGGCGACCTGCGCGACCTGCGCACCTTCGACGAATTCGACGCGGCGGTGAAACAGCAGATCGCCCATATCGTGCGCCTGTCAGCCATCGGCACCGTCATCAGCCAGCGCGTCCACCGCGATGTGGCGCCGAAGCCGCTGATGTCGCTGCTGGTCGAAGGCTGCATGGAGAGCGGCAAAGATGTCGCCGCCGGCGGCGCGATGGTCAACCACGGTCCGGGGCTGATTTTCTCCGGTCTGGCGACCTACGTCGACTCGATGGCGGCGATCCGCAAGCTGGTGTTCGAAGAGAAGAAATACACCCTTGAGCAGATCCGCGATGCGCTGCTGGCGAACTTTGAAGGTTACGAAGCGCTGCGCCGCGACTGCCTGAACGCGCCGAAATACGGTAACGACGATAACTACGTCGACCAGTACGCGCTGGATATTACCGAATGGACCGAGAAAGAGTGCCGTAAGTACAAGATGCTCTACTCGACCCTCAGCCATGGCACCCTGTCTATCTCCAACAACACGCCCATCGGCGAGCTGACCAACGCCACGCCGAACGGCCGCCTGGCGTGGATGCCGCTCTCCGACGGCATCAGCCCAACCCAGGGCGCGGATAAACAAGGTCCGACGGCGATTATCAAGTCGGTCAGCAAGATGAACGTGGAAACCATGAACATCGGCATGGTGCACAACTTCAAGTTCCTCAAAGGGCTGCTGGATACCCCGGAGGGGCGCCATGGACTGATTACCTTGCTGCGTACCGCCTCGATTCTCGGCAATGGCCAGATGCAGTTCAGCTATGTCGATAACGAAGTGCTGAAGAAAGCGCAGCAGGAGCCGGAGAAATACCGCGACCTGATCGTCCGCGTCGCCGGCTATAGCGCCTACTTCGTCGAGCTGTGCAAAGAGGTCCAGGACGAGATCATCAGCCGTACGGTGATTGAGAAGTTCTAGCTCTCTTAAAGAGAATTAAATGAGCTGTATTTGAGAAATAACCGGAAGTTCTCCGTCCCGTAACGGGACGGAGCGGGAGGCAAGCGTGATCGCAAAACAAGAATTAACGGGCCGAATTTTCAATATCCAGAAATATTCGATCTATGACGGCGATGGCATTCGCACGCTGGTGTTTTTTAAGGGCTGCAACATTCGCTGCCCGTGGTGCGCCAACCCGGAAGGGCTGAACAGCCAGTTCCAGGTGATGTTCTCGCACGACAAATGCATTAACTGCGGCGACTGCGTCAGCGTCTGTCCGGCGGGTATTCATTATCGGGCGGAAGAGAATGGCGAAATGAAGCACTTCGTCGACCGCAATAAAGACTGCATCGGCTGCCGCAAATGCGAAGAGATTTGCACCCAGAACGCGCTGGACATTATGGGCAAGGACGTCACCGTCAGCGAGCTGATGGAGATCATCATGCAGGACTACGACTTCTATATCTCCTCCGGCGGCGGCGTCACCATCGGCGGCGGCGAGATGAGCCTGCAGACCGATTTTGCCGTCGCCTTATTTCGCGAATGCAAAAAGATGATGATTAACACCGCCGTCGAAACCCAGGGCACCACCCCGCTTGCCAACTACCAGAAGCTGGCGCCGGTCACCGACACCTTCTTATTCGACATAAAGCAGATTAACAGCGAACACCACAAGGCGATGCTCGGCATCGGTAACGAAGGGATCCGCCGCAATCTCGAATGGCTGGTGGATTCCGGCGCCAACGTCATTGTGCGTATGCCGCTCATTCGCGGCTACAACGACTCATTCGACGCCATTACCGGCGCCATTGATTACGTACAGAAGCTGGCGAAGCGTGGAAATATCCGCCGCATCGACATGCTGCCGTACCACCAGTTGGGACGCAAAAAGTACGAACGCCTGGATATGCCCTACCCGATTACCCAGGACCCGTCTTATTCACCGGACGAACTGGACCGGCTGGAAACCTTCTTCCGGCAATTTGATTTTGATATTCGCTTAGTCCGCCATTAACAGGAGCCGACCATGAAAAGTTTAGGCGTAATTGAAACGCGAGGATGGGTCGCCGCCATTCAGGCCGTCGACGCCGCCTGTAAAGCTGCGGGAGTGACCTGCATTGGCTATCGCAAACCAGGCTCCGGGCTGGTGAGCGTCTGCTTTGAAGGGGAGATCAGCGCCATCCACACCGCCATTGAACGCGGCGTGGCGGTCGCCGGTGCCGAGCACACCGTGAAGTCATTGGTTATTGCCCGCCCGGAGCGCTGCGTGGTTGAAGCGTTAAGCAACCTCAAAGGCAACCCGCCGCGCGAGCAAAAAACGGCCGAACCGGTGGTTATCCCCGCCCCGGAAGCCATCGTCCCCCCTGCCGCCCCGAACGAAACGGAAGATAAACATCCGGCGCTGAAGAAAGGGAAGAAGTCATGATCGACACCCTGGTTCGCGAAAAAATCGCCGCCCGCCTGAGCGCAACGGCGCCGGCGATCCCAGTGGGGATCTCCAACCGCCACGTCCATCTCGCGCAACAGGACGTCGAGGCGTTGTTCGGCAAAGGCTACAGCCTGACGCCGTTCAAACCGCTGCGCCAGCCGGGGCAGTTCGCCGCCCAGGAGTGCGTGACCGTTGTCGGGCCGAAGGGCTCGCTGACCAACGTCCGTGTCCTCGGGCCGACCCGCCCGGTTTCGCAACTGGAAGTGTCGCGCGCCGACTGCTTCACGCTCGGGATTAAGGCGCCAGTTCGTGAGTCCGGCCAGTTGGAGAATGCCGGTAGCGCGCTGCTGATTGGACCCGCAGGCCACGTTGAACTCCATTCGCAGGTGATCTGCGCCTGGCGGCATATTCATATGTCGCCGCAGGACGCGCGCCGACTCAACGTTAGCAATGGCCAGAAGGTCAGCGTGCGCAGCAACGGCGAGCGCCAGCTGACGTTCGATGAAGTGGTGGTGCGGGTGCGCGATGACTTCGCGCTGGAGTTTCACATTGACACCGAAGAAGCCAATGCCGCCGGGTTGAAAAACGGCGCGCAGGTGACGCTCATCGGCTAACGGAGGCTCGCCATGACCGACGAACAGATTGAAGGTTTAGTTGCGCGTGTTTTGCAGCGCCTGCGCCCGCCGGTACTGGTGATGGTGACCGCCGCTGATGGCTATCGCGCGGCTATCCGCCAACGCCTGGCGGGAAGCGGCTATCCGCTACGCCTCGCGCTGGAGGATGGCCTCGCTGACGCCGCCGCGTGGCGGGAGGTCGGCGAGATAATTCCCTCTTCGGCCTGGCAGGATGCCCTGCCGTCAGCGCCGTGGCGGGCGGTACTGCTGCCGTTTCTCGATTATCCGCTGGCTTCAGACCTGCTGAACGGCACGCTCAGCAGCCCGCTCGCCCGCTGCACGCACGAGGCGCTGCTGGCGGGTATTCCCGTGCTGGCGCTGCGCTACCACTGCGATCCGCTCAGCGAACTCAACCAACTGCGCGGGGCGCAGGCCGACAGCGCCTATGCCGGGTATCTGCAGGCCACGCTGGCTCGCCTGGAATCCTGCGGCGTCTTCCTCGGCACCATGAATGAGCTGCTGGCGACGCTGGACGCGCCCACCGCGCCTGCCGCCGCCAGCGGCGAACCGCGCCGTTATCTTACCGTCACAGACGTGGTGAATAATCCGGCGCTGGCGGCGGCCCCGCGCGCTCAGCTGACCGATGCGGCCATTGATTATTTAAAAAACAGAAAGATATGACCTTACCCAACTATGAACCTGGAGCTTAACGATGTCTTCGAAAACAAAATGCTGGTTATGGATGCTGCTGGTTATCCTCTCCGAAACCTCAGCAACCTCGACGTTAAAAATGTTCGGTAACAGCGAAGGCAGCACAAAAATGCTGCTGCTCGTATTGCTGATTGCGCTCTATTGCACCTGCTATTACTCGCTCTCAAGGGCGGTGAAAGATATCCCGGTCGGCCTGGCGTACGCCACCTGGTCCGGCACCGGTATCCTGGTGGTCTCGACGCTGGGAATGGCCTTCTACGGCCAGCACCCGGATACCGCCGCCATCATCGGCATGGCGGTGATCGCCAGCGGCATCGTTATCATGAACCTGTTCTCGAAAATGGGTTCCGAAGAGAGCGAAGAGGCTGCGCCCGTCACGCCAGTCGCCTCCATGGATAAGAAAATCGCCAACTAACAGGAAAGGAACACCCTATGTTTAATCTCGGATTTTTATGGCTGGCGCTGTCTATCGGCTCCGAAATCACCGGCACCTCGATGATCAAAAAAACCAACGGTTTCAGCAAACTGGCGCCTTCGGTGCTGGTGGTCTGCGCCTACGGCCTGTGCTACTTCGCCCTCACCCGCGCGATGAGCACCATTCCGGTGGGCGTAGCCTACTCGCTGTGGTGCGGCTTCGGTATCGTCGGCGTCACCATCTGCTCCATGATCCTCTATAAGCAGAAACCGGATCTGGCGGCCATTATCGCCATGGCGCTGATTATCTCCGGCGGCGTGATCATGAACGTCTTCTCGACCATGTAATACAAGGCGTGTTTACCCCGCCGTGATTTCGTGGCAGGATAAAAAGATGAACAGAAACGCGATCGTGACCTATCCCCGCCGTTGGTGGCTGCCTGCATAACAGGCGGCACGATACACGTTTCCATTTTCAAAGCCGCCGGAAGGCGGCTTTGGTGTTTTCAGGACGTCTTTCGGCTGAACAGTCTGATAAGGAGTCCCTGATGAACCATCCACAAACCATCCTCACCGGCGACCGCCCGACCGGCCAACTTCATCTCGGCCACTACGTCGGCTCGCTGCGCCAGCGCGTCGCGCTGCAGCATAACCACCAGCAATTTATCCTGATCGCCGACCTGCAAGGGCTCACGGACAACGGCAGCAATCCGCAAAAAATCAGCCACCATATCCTCGAAGTCATGGCCGATTATCTGGCCGTCGGCATCGACCCCAGGCTCACCACTATTTGCCTGCAGTCCGCCCTGCCGGCGCTGGCGGAGCTCAGCGCGCTGTATATGAATATCGTCACCGTCGCCCGCGTAGAACGTAATCCGACGGTCAAAAATGAGATTGCCCAGAAGGGATTCGCCCGCTCGCTGCCGGTGGGTTTTCTCGCCTATCCGATTAGCCAGGCGGCCGATATCACCGCGTTCAAGGCCGAACTGGTGCCGGTGGGCGACGATCAGCTACCGATGATTGAGCAGACCAACGAGATCGTCCACAAGATGAATAGCCTCACCGGCGAGCCGGTGCTGCGCCACTGCAAGGCGCTACTCAGCGAAGTGAGTCGCCTGCCGGGCGTCGATGGCAACGCCAAAATGTCGAAATCGCTGGGCAATACGCTGACGTTATCGGCCACAGAGGAGGAGATCCACCACGCGGTCAGCGCGATGTATACCGACCCGACGCACCTGAGAGTCAGCGATCCGGGGCATGTCGAGGGCAACGTGGTGTTTACCTATCTCGATGCATTCCACAGCGATAAGGCGCGGGTGGCAGAGATGAAAGCCCACTATCAGCGCGGCGGGCTGGGCGATCGCCAGTGTAAGAATGAGCTGGAGACCTGCTTGCAGACGCTACTGGCGCCGATCCGCGAACGCAGGGCCACTTTTATTCAGGATAAAGGGATGCTGCTGGAGCTGCTGCGCCAGGGCAGCGAACGAGCCCACCAGCTGACGCAGCAGACGCTGCATGAGGTGAAGCGCGGGCTGGGGCTGCCGGTGCTGTTCTGAGTTTCAGAGCCCTTCCCCGGTCGCGCTACGCTTACCGGGGCTACGGTTTTATCCCCCGCCTTTGTGCATCTTCACGCAGTTGCGCCCCTCGCGCTTAGCGGCATACAGCGCGTTATCGGCGTCGCGCAGCAGCAGGTTGTAATCGGGGTGACCGGTGTGGGCGGCAAAGCCAATGCTGGCGGTGATCGGGATCTGCGTGTCGCCGCCAACGTTAAACGCCAGCTGGCCAATCTTTTTGCGCAGACGTTCAAGGAGAGGGAAAGCCTCTGCCGCGCGGGTCTCCACCAGCACCAGCAGAAACTCCTCGCCGCCGTAGCGGAAGAGATAGTCGCTGGAGCGAATATTATCGCTGAGCAGATCGGCTACGTGCTTAATGGCGCGGTCGCCGACCATATGGCCCCATTTGTCATTGATCTCTTTAAAGAAATCAATATCGATAATCGCTACCGTCAGCGGCAGGTCATACTCAATCGCCAGGGTGACTTCATGCTTGAGCACCACAGGCAGATAGCGACGGTTAAGCAGGCTGGTCAGTGCGTCTTTGCCGTTTTGCATCTGCGACAGACTACTGAATAACACTCCCAGCTGGCTGCTGATGTGCTGGCAATGGATATGGATCTTTTGCAGCAGGCTCTGAGTATTTTTATAACCAGCATCCTGTTCCGCGGTACGCCATTCGGTAATCAGCGCATCCACCTGACCGATCAACTCAGTAATCTCCGCCATCTGCGGATTGTGGTTAAAATAGCGAACGCATTTATGGCGAAACCACAAACCAAATTCGGATTCAGATAATAACGTTGCGTTAAGGTCCGTCCTGTTCTCGCTGACGATATTAAAAATCGCACTATTTTCCCAACCCGAAAGCGATGCCTGCTGCTTGCCATACTCCATCGGGACGTTATCCATCAGGCTGTACAGACGAAAAGCTTCTTCATTTTTGGTAGCCCGATAATGCGACAGCGTATAGGCGTGACACATCATCTCCACCGCCATATTCATCGCCATGATCGCGTAATGGATAGCCGCTATCCCGGTGTCCCGCGCGACCTGGCTGTCACGAATCGCCTCCACCAGCCCGGATTTTATCTGCCGCGCGCCGCGCAGCACCGCCTCTGCCGGGATGCCAATCCGCGAATGAATGCTGCCGATCTGATACTGGCGCTCCGCAAGAGCCTGAAGATCCTCTTTTTCACAGGTCAGGATCTGCTGTACCCATCCCGCCAGAGAGCGGCTCAGACGTTCCTCAACCAGCTCATAAGAGAGGTGTCTGGCGATATCCGGATCCTGAAAAATAAAATCGTAAAAGCGGGTCGCTAACATCGACGATCGCTCATCGGCCATTTTTTTAAGTAATGCACGGACGTCCGGCGTCAGGCTGTCATACAGCGGTAACCATTCCTTAAAAATCACGGCGATATATTTTTGGCTTTCTTCATTCATGAAATTAAAGCACTCGTCGGATGTTTCTCAATGCCAGGAGCGGAATCATATCGTAGTTACCGGGGGGCAACCAGATAACAAAACAGGCGCCCTGTTTTCGCGGTTTTATCCTGACGGTGGGTATTTCTGTTAACGCACCGACAAGACCATTCACTTCGTATGGACAATATCGCCCCGGCTGTTACTATCGCGTTAACGGTAGCTCTCACTATGCGTGTTTCATTAAGGCCAGGATCGCTGATGATGATCACATAAGTAGCCCAGCGAGCGGCTGCGCATCGGCGCGGCAGAGCGCGGCGTCAGCGGCCCTCCCTCCACTTTTTCGTCCTTCGCAAGAAGGACGCTCCGCCCGCCGGAGGAAACACGCGCACCACTCAGCACAGGGAATCAAGCGAGTCGCGTATGGACAAAATAAAGAAACGTTGGGCAGGGTATTTTGTCGGCTTACTGGTGGTGCTCGCCGCCGCATGGTGGCTGCTGCGCCCGCCGGGACTCCCGGCGGGGTTTGCCAGCAGCAACGGCCGAATCGAAGCCACCGAAGTCGATATTGCCAGTAAAATCGCCGGGCGTATCGACACCATTCTGGTCAAAGAGGGTCAGTTCGTGCACCAGGGAGAGGTGCTGGCGAGAATGGATACCCGGGTACTGAACGAGCAGCGTCTTGAAGCCGCCGCGCAAATCAAGGAAGCGGAAAGCGCGGTCCTGGCCGCCAGAGCCTTGCTCGATCAGCGACAAAGTGAAATGCGCGCCAGCGAAGCGGTAGTGAAGCAGCGCCAGGCGGAGCTGGATTCCACGGCGAAACGCCATGTTCGCTCCAACACCCTCTCCCAGCGTGGCGCCGTCTCTGCCCAGCAGCTGGATGACGATCGCGCGGCCGCAGAGAGCGCCCGCGCGGCGCTGGAATCGGCGAAAGCCCAGGTCTCCGCCGCCCGCGCCGCCATCGAAGCTGCCCGCACCAGCATTATTCAGGCGCAAACCCGCGTCGAAGCCTCCCAGGCGACCGAGCGGCGGATCCTCGCCGATATTGACGATAGCGAGCTGAAAGCCCCCCGCGATGGCCGCATTCAGTATCGCGTCGCTGAGCCAGGCGAAGTCCTGGCCGCCGGTGGCCGGGTACTGAACATGGTCGATCTCGCCGATGTCTATATGACCTTTTTTCTGCCCACCGAACAGGCAGGTCTGCTGGCGCTCGGCAGCGAAGCGCGCTTGGTCCTTGATGCCGCGCCGGATCTGGTGATCCCGGCCAATATCAGCTTTGTCGCCAGCGTCGCCCAGTTCACGCCGAAAACGGTCGAGACCAGCGACGAGCGCCTGAAGCTAATGTTCCGCGTCAAAGCGCGTATCCCGCCGGAGCTGCTGGCGCAACACCTGGAGTATGTCAAAACCGGCCTGCCCGGTATGGCTTACGTACGGCTGGATAAACAACAACCCTGGCCTGAAGCCCTGGCGGTGAGGTTACCGCAATGAAACTAACGCCGCAGGATACCTCGCCCCCCGTCGCCCTGCTGGAACACGTTGGTCAGCAGTTTGGCGCCACCATCGCGCTGCGCGATATCAGTCTGGCGATCCCGGCACGGCGTATGGTTGGCCTGATTGGCCCGGACGGCGTCGGCAAATCGAGCCTGCTTTCGCTGATCGCCGGGGCGCGGACCATCGAGCAGGGGAACGTGATGGTGCTTGGCGGCGATATGCGCGATGTGCATCACCGCCGCGAGGTGTGTCCGAAAATCGCGTGGATGCCGCAGGGGCTGGGGAAAAACCTCTATCACACTCTCTCGGTGTATGAAAACGTCGACTTCTTCGCCCGCCTGTTCGGCCACGATAAAGCCGAACGCGAACTGCGCATCAACGAGCTGCTGCAGAGTACCGGGCTGGCGCCGTTTCGCGATCGCCCCGCCGGTAAACTCTCCGGTGGGATGAAGCAAAAGCTCGGCCTGTGCTGCGCGCTGATCCACGATCCGCAGTTGCTGATCCTTGATGAACCGACCACCGGCGTCGATCCCCTCTCCCGGGCGCAGTTCTGGGAGCTTATCGACAGTATTCGCCAGCGCCAGCCGGCGATGAGCGTGCTGGTGGCCACCGCCTACATGGAAGAGGCCGAGCGCTTTGACTGGCTGGTGGCGATGAACGCCGGCGAGGTGCTGGCGACCGGCAGCGCCGCAGAGCTCAAAGCCCAGACCGGCAGCCAGACCCTGGAGCAGGCGTTTATCGCCCTGCTGCCAGAAGCACAGCGTCAGGCGCATAGGGCGGTAGTTATCCCACCGCGCGACAGCCGTGAGGAAGAGATCGCCATCGAAGCGCGCGGCCTGACCATGCGCTTTGGCAACTTTGTTGCCGTCGACCACGTTAATTTCCGCATCGCCCGCGGTGAAATCTTCGGCTTCCTCGGCTCCAACGGCTGCGGCAAATCCACCACCATGAAGATGCTCACCGGCCTGCTGCCCGCCAGCGAAGGTGAAGCCTGGCTGTTCGGCCAGCCGGTCGACCCGAAGGATATCGCCACCCGCCAGCGGGTGGGCTATATGTCGCAGGCCTTCTCGCTCTATAGCGAGCTGACCGTCCGGCAAAACCTCGAGCTGCACGCCCGCCTGTTCCATATTCCGGACGGCGAAATCCCCGGCCGGGTGGCGGAAATGTGCGAGCGCTTTATGCTGACCGAGGTTGAAGACGCGCTTCCCGTCGATCTGCCGCTGGGGATCCGTCAGCGCCTGTCGTTAGCGGTGGCGGTCATCCATCGCCCGGAGATGCTGATCCTCGACGAGCCGACCTCCGGCGTCGACCCGGTGGCGCGGGATATGTTCTGGCAGCTGATGGTAGACCTCGCGCGGCAGGATCAGGTGACCATTTTTATCTCCACCCACTTTATGAATGAGGCGGAACGCTGCGATCGTATCTCCCTGATGCACGCCGGCAAAGTGCTGGCCAGCGATACGCCGCAGGCGCTGGTCGAGCAGCGCGGTTCAAACAGCCTGGAAGAGGCGTTTATCGCCTGGCTTAAAGAGGCCCAGCCGTCCTCTCCAGTACCAGAAGAACCCACGTCTGCTGTGGCATCGTATTCCGGACACACGGCTCCACGGCAGGCCTTCAGTCTTCGCCGGCTGTTTAGCTATAGCCGCCGCGAGGCGCTGGAGCTGCGCCGCGATCCGGTACGATCGACGCTGGCGCTGCTGGGGACGGTGATCCTGATGTTTATCATGGGGTATGGGATCAGCATGGACGTTGAGGATCTGCGCTTTGCCGTCCTCGACCGCGATCAAACCCTCAGCAGCCAGGGCTGGTCGCAGAATCTCGCTGGCTCACGCTACTTTATCGAACAGGCGCCTCTGCGCAGCTATGACGAACTGGACCGCCGGATGCGCGACGGCGAGCTGGCGGTGGCGATAGAGATCCCGCCGAACTTTGGTCGCGATATCGCCCGCGGCACGCCGGTGCAAATCGGCGTGTGGGTGGACGGCGCGATGCCCAACCGCGCGGAAACCGTGCGCGGCTACGTACAGGCGATGCATCTGGCCTGGCTGCAGGAGATGGCCGGCCGGCAGAGCAGCCCGCAGCGCGATACCTCGCTCATCTCCATCGAGACCCGCTATCGCTACAATCCAGATGTGAAGAGCCTGCCGGCCATCGTCCCGGCGGTGATCCCGCTGCTGCTGATGATGATCCCGGCGATGCTCAGCGCCCTGAGCGTAGTGCGTGAGAAAGAGCTCGGATCGATTATCAACTTGTACGTGACGCCAACCACCCGCAGCGAATTCCTGCTCGGCAAGCAGCTGCCTTACATCGTACTGGGGATGTTTAACTTCTTCCTGCTGTGCGCGCTGTCGGTCTTTGTCTTTGGCGTCGCGCATAAGGGGAGTTTCCTGACGCTGACCCTGGCGGCGCTGCTGTATGTCACCATCGCCACTGGTCTGGGGCTGCTGATCTCAACCTTTATGAAGAGCCAAATCGCCGCTATTTTCGGTACCGCGATTATTACGCTGATCCCGGCAACCCAGTTTTCCGGAATGATCGATCCGGTGGCCTCGCTGGAAGGTCCCGGACGCTGGATTGGGCAAATCTACCCGACCAGCCACTTCCTGACTATCGCCCGCGGGACCTTTTCGAAAGCGCTGAATATTAGCGATTTGTGGGGCTCATTCATTCCGCTACTTATTGCGGTGCCGCTGGTGCTCGGGTTGAGCGTGCTGCTGCTGAAGAAACAGGAGGGATGATGCGCGGATTACGCAATATTTATAATCTTGGCGTCAAAGAGCTGCGCAGCCTGCTCGGTGATAAAGCGATGCTGGCGCTGATCGTGTTTGCGTTTACCGTGTCGGTGTACTCCTCGGCCACGGTGATGCCCGGTTCGCTGCACCTGGCGCCGATCGCGGTTGCTGATATGGATAAATCACAGCTCTCCTCACGCATTATTAACGCTTTTTACCGTCCCTGGTTTCTTGAGCCGGAGCTGATCACCGCTGATGAGATGGACGCCGGGCTGGATGTCGGGCGCTACACGTTCGCCATCAACATCCCGCCTAACTTCCAGCGCGATGTACTGGCCGGTCGGCAGCCGGAAATCCAGGTCAACGTCGACGCCACGCGCATGAGTCAGGCCTTTACCGGCAACGGTTACATCCAGAATATTATCACCGGCGAAGTAAACAGTTTTATCGCCCGCTATCGGGATAACAGCGTGCTGCCGGTAGAGCTGGCGGTAAGGATGCGTTTTAATCCTAACCTTGAGCAGGAGCGCTTTGGCGCGGTGATGGCGATCATCAACAATATCACCATGCTGGCCATTGTCCTCACCGGTTCGGCGCTGATCCGCGAGCGGGAACATGGCACCATAGAGCACTTGTTGGTGATGCCAGTAACGCCGTTTGAAATCATGATGGCCAAGATCTGGTCGATGGGTCTGGTGGTGCTGGTGGTCTCCGGGCTGTCGCTGGTGCTGATGGTGCAGGGGATTTTGCAGGTGCCCATTGAAGGGTCGATTACCCTGTTTATGCTGGGGGTGGCGCTCAGCCTGTTCGCCACGACCTCAATCGGCATTTTTATGGGCACCCTCGCCCGATCGATGCCGCAGCTGGGGCTGCTGATGATCCTGGTCTTACTTCCGCTGCAGATGCTCTCCGGCGGATCCACGCCTCGAGAAAGTATGCCGCAGCTGGTACAGGATATTATGTTGACCATGCCGACCACCCACTTCGTCAGCCTGGCGCAGGCGATATTGTATCGAGGCGCCAGCTTCGCCATCGTCTGGCCGCAGTTCTTAACCTTGCTGGCTATCGGCGGAGTGTTCTTTACTATCGCGTTGTTGCGTTTTCGTAAGACTATCGGTGAGATGGCATAAAGGCTTAAGAAGGGCCGTCGACTTACGGCGGCCGAATGGTTTATTTATGGCGATTCATAAAGCGACGTAAACCCCAGGTGAAGGCCATCGCCATACTGAAGAGAATGAACAGCAACACCACCCAGCTGATGGAGATGCGCAGCAGCGTGCCGGGGGTCATAAACGGCTGCAGATACACGGTGAAGGACTGGGCGGGTGATTTTCCCAGCAGTTCATAAACGTTATCGGTGAGCCACACGCCGACCCGACAGAACAACCAGATAATCGCTGGCCAGCAGAGCAGCACCAGAAAGGTAAAGCGCTCCTGAATGTAAGTGAAGAGCTGGCGCAATGGCGACCAGTTAAGCAGGATTTTCATTTCTATTCTCATTTGCCAGCCGAGAACCAGTCTATGTTTCGCAAGGTATTTCGGGCAGCATCCATACAGGCAATCATCCCCCTTTGTATATCAAATTTGCTGCCATATAAACCAGATCAAGTTAACAAAGTGTTAATGATAAAGCTCATTTAGACAAAAACAGGGAAGAAGCATACCGTTCGCCACAATACATCCGGAAGCGAAGTATCCAGTCACGGAAATATTTTTTCTGAAGCGTAAACGCGTTATTTTGTGGGAGGAAGAGGCCGCATCATTATTTTACCGGAGCACAATATAATGGCGCTGAAATAAAGAAATAATATTAATCGTAGCTGCTGATAATTATTTTCCGACTTGTATCATCCGGTAAATTCACTATCCGGTTGACCATGCCACAAGCATTCGTCACGCTATTTTGCGAAGCAATAAAGGCGGTGCTGCGCACCTTGTCCGGCCACAGGGACGTAGCCCCGTGTCGGATCCGTAGCCCCGGTAAGCGCAGCGCCACCGGGGAGACATACCGGCACGCTGGCCGGACGACAGAAACGCAAAAAGCCCATCCGGCAGGATGGGCTCTTCACTTGTTTGATGCCTGGCAGTTCCCTACTCTCACATGGGGAGACCCCACACTACCATCGG
>ERZ507154.48-NODE-48-length-54527-cov-7.85203_pt1 | contig 54527 bp, 38 predicted proteins | sample MGYA00513772_ERZ507154 | MGnify/ENA metagenome assembly ERZ507154
TGTGCTCTTCCGATCTCTACAGCGGTAGCTACATCAGTTAAAATTATTAATGCAACTCCAATAGAGGTTAAGTCATATATTTTAACAAATAGAGCGTTGAGGCATCCAAATTCAACGGTTAGTCTTATTCCTAATTATGGTAGCTCATTGCAAATGGGAAGTAGTAGTTATGAAACGATTGTGTTTAAGTCTGCAAAAAAACTTAGAGTTGGATTATTTGGTGAATCATCGGTGAAAACAAATCGCGATACCTATTTTTCTATTTCTACACCATTAAATCGTGTAGGTGTGGAGGTGTCTTATTTTGAAAGCACTGAACTATATAATCCCAATAAAGGGAAGTTTGATGATCAAATAACTAGCACTGATGAATCAGAAAAAATCATTTTAAATAAAATCAAACTTCACTTTGATGGCGGTTATACAAACGGATATACTTTGAGCCATGAAAAAGGTAAAAAAGGCTATCCGATTGAAAAAATTGAACCACATAGTCCTGCTGAAAAAGTTGGGTTAAAAGTTGGAGATATAGTTGTAAAGATTAATGGCCAAAAAGTTAACTTTAATAAAGACATTAATACTTTTAATATCTCTAATAATATTGATAAGAAAGAACTTGAGACTGTAACTATAATTAGTGATAGTGGTGTAGAAAAAGATATAGTAATAGAGAGCGCTTATTGGAATCCTAAAACAGGAATGTTTGAATAAAAGTGGATATATATAAGCTTAATAAAAACTAAATTTTCATTGACATGAACCACCAAAATCTGTATACTATTTTGAGTAAGCTTTAGTCGTGTTTCCATTAGCCCCGGAAGCAAAGGACAAGCTGATTTTGGTAGAATTATGACGTTATTAGGAGGATATGCAGCATGAAAACTACATTTATGGCCAATCCGAACACAATCGAACGGAAATGGTATGTTGTTGACGCTGAAGGTAAAACTTTAGGACGCCTTGCTGCCGAAGTTGCAAAAGTTCTTCGGGGCAAAAATAAACCAACTTTCACACCACACGTAGACACTGGTGACCATGTGATCGTTGTAAACGCAGAAAAAATTCGCGTAACTGGTAAAAAATTGGAACAAAAGGAATACTTCCGTCACTCTGGTTACCCAGGTGGTTCCCGTTTCACTAAATTGTCCATGATGCTTGAAAAACAACCTGAACGTGTTGTTGAAATGGCAGTTCGTGGTATGCTTCCAAAAAATAAATTGGGTGCACAACAATACCGTAAATTAAACGTATACGCTGGTCCTGAGCATCCACATGCAGCTCAAAAACCAGAAGTATTAGAAATTTCCGTACGATAATCTAGAGGGAGGAACATATAATGGCAGTAGCACAATATTACGGCACTGGTCGTAGAAAATCTTCCGTTGCTAGAGTTCGTCTGGTACCGGGCACAGGTAAAATCACTGTTAACAAACGTGAACTTAATGAATATTTCGGTCGCCAAACTTTGGAATTGATCGTAAAACAACCTTTGAACTTGACTAACACAGTTGAACAATACGATGTAATTGCAACTGTAGCTGGTGGCGGTCCTTCCGGTCAAGCTGGTGCAATTCGTCACGGTATTTCCCGTGCGTTATTGGACGTAGATGGCGAACTTCGTCAATCTTTGAAAAAAGCTGGCTTCTTGACTCGTGACCCACGTATGAAAGAACGTAAAAAATACGGTCTTAAAAAAGCCCGCAAAGCAAGCCAATTCTCCAAACGTTAATATTTGGACAACAGGTTATTACACCTGCAGACAATGTCTGCAGGTGTTTTTTGTTGCTTAGATTATGGTGACACTAATAATTATCTGTTATGATGATAGTAATGATAAAAGAAAGCGTATCTTGGATAATATGAAATCTGAGTATTATAAATGATAGGAGATATTGTTATGGCATTAATGAAAGCTATTCAATTGACAGGTCCCAGTAACTGTATTTCATGATATGTTACATAATATATTTACCTGTGTATAGGGGGCTGTATGATACAAAATATATATCATTTACTAGTGGAGAATTGGAGCTTTTTCTCAGGTTTATTATGGGAACATATCGGCATAGCTTTGCTTTCCAGTATAATTGCCATTATTTTAGGATTGGTTGCGGGTATTTTACTTAACGAGTATCGTCGAGCAGTTAATCCGACCATGATGGTTATTAATTTCTTGTATACTATACCATCCATATCCATGCTGGGATTTTTGATCCCCTTTTCAGGAATTGGTAACGCAACGGCAGTGATTGCTCTTGTGATATATGCATTATTGCCGATGGTGAGAAATACATATACTGGGTTAAGCAGTATTGACAAGGAAATGATTGAAGCGGCTACATCACTGGGGTTATCTCGGGCACAACGTTTACGATATATTGAATTGCCTTTAGCCTTTTCGGTAATCATGGTCGGTATACGAAATATGCTAGTTATGACTATAGCGCTTACTGGAGTAGCATCATTTATTGGTGCCGGAGGTCTTGGTGTAGCTATTTATCGAGGTATTACTACAAATAATACGACTATGACTGTAGCCGGCAGTTTACTAATTGCTTTTTTAGCATTGATTATGGATGCTGTATTGGGCTTTTTGGAGAAAATCATACTATATAGAGGGCATTGCAAACGTACTTTTAAACGTATTGGTATTATAGCCTCAATTGTGATAATTAGTGGTATTGGTGTGTTTATGTGGCCGTCGCAACAATCTGACGTAATTCATGTAGCTACAAAACCGATGACAGAACAGTTGATTTTGGGCGATATGCTGAAACTTCTTATTGAACAAGATACAGATTTAACTGTTGAAGTAACAGCCGGAGTAGGCGGAGGAACCTCCAATATTCAACCGGCCATGGAGTCCGGTCAATTCGATATCTATCCTGAATATACTGGTACCGGTTGGAATGCAGTACTAAAACGAGACACGCAATATAGTGAAAATTTATTTGATGAATTACAGCGCGCTTACGAGGATACATATCAATTTAAATGGGTCGGTATGTATGGTTTCAATAATACATATGGATTGGCTGTACGTAAGGATATTGCTAACAAATATAATTTAAAAACATATTCGGACTTAGCGAGGGTTTCGTCACAATTGATTTTAGGTGGGGAATATGATTTTTTCGGGCGCCAAGATGGGTATTCGGGATTACAGCGAGTATACGGCATGGACTTTAAAGATACGAAGGATATGGATATAGGTTTGAAATATCAGGCTATTGAAAGCGGACATGTGGATGCTATGCCTATATTTACTACTGACGGTCAGTTGAGCCATGCGTCTATTGTTGTTCTTGAGGATGATAAACATTTATATCCGTCGTATGTTTGTGGTAATGTCGTCAGAATAGATGTGTTAAAGAAGCATCCTGAGCTAGAATCGGTATTGCTGAAATTGACAAATACGATTACGGATCAGGATATGTCATATATGAACTATGAAGTGGAATCGGAAGGACAGAAACCTCATGATGTTGCTGAGCGATACTTACGCATCAAAGGTTTGTTATACTAACGTGGGTTGATAGCGAGTACATAGTATTGTATTGTGAGTATAAGATTACGTTTACATCTATAATTAATTCCCCTATAATAGATATATAATAATCGAAATTTATCGAAAAAAGATTTTCATAGAGGAGAAATCATATGATTTATAATACAATTCAATACGTAGTGGACAACGGCATTGGTACGTTGACATTTAATCGTCCTAAAGTGGCGAATGGTTTTAATATCGAAATGTGCAAGGAAATCCTTGAGGTGTTAGATAAAGCACATCATGATGAAAGTGTTCGTGCATTGCTGATCAATGCTGAAGGCAAGGTATTCTCTGCTGGCGGCGATTTAACTGAAATGGAACGGGCTGTAAATGATGGTGATACGGAGTCATTATTTGAAATCGTTGAGCTCGTAGCCGAAATTTCCATGGCTATGAAACGCTTGCCAAAACCGGTTATCATGAGCCTTCAAGGGGCTGCAGCAGGTGCAGCGTTCAACATGGCGTTAGCAGCGGACTTTGTAGTAGCGGCTAACAATGTACGCTTTATCCAAGCTTTCGTAAATGTAGGCCTTGCTCCAGATGCAGGCGGGTTGTTCTTGTTAACTCGTTCTATTGGTATGAACCGTGCTATGCATATCGTTATGACTGGCGAAGCTGTTTCTGCTGAAAAAGGTAAAGAACTTGGCTTTGTATATAAAGTTTGTGAACCAGAGGATTTAGAGACTGCTACAAGACGCCTAGTTGAAAAATTAGCAAAAGGCCCTGCAAAATCGTACCGCGTTATGAAGGAAATGATGTGGAGAAGCTTCTTAGCAGGTTGGGAAGAATATAAGACATTTGAAGTAGAAAACCAATGTGAATTAGGTCTTTCTGAAGATTTCAAAGAAGGTGTTCTTGCCTTTACAGAACGTCGTCGTCCTAAATTTGGTCAAAAGTAAGACTATTTTGTAATAAGGTGTGCTAAATCGTCTGTAAATTAGAACTACATACTCATATCATTAGAACCGATGTGACTCATATAGTGTGTTACATCGGTTTTTCCTTTTCATACATTGACAAAACGTATATAATAGAACTATTAAGATAGTTTTAGGAGGTCCATATTTTATGGCTCAAGATACAATTAAATGTTATGATACCCCTAGTGATGTGGTCGCTGCATTGGCGGAGGATTTTATTGCTTTCACCAATGAAGAAATCAGCCGCACCGAAACATGCATTGTAGGTATCACTGGAGGCACAGTCATCAATGGTTTGTTAGAGACATTGAACTCTGCTGAGTACATTGAGCGTGTTAACTGGGAACGGATATTTTTTGTCTGGACTGATGAGCGATTTTTGCCTCAGTCTCATGAAGATAATTATTTCAACCGTGTAAAACCATATCTGCTTTGTAAGGCGAAGGGGGCGGCCCATTTCTTTCCTATTAACACCAATTCGAAAACTGTTATAGAGGCAGCTGACGAGTACGAGAAAGAAATAGGCAATGTTCTTAAAGCTTGTAAAAAATCTGGCCTGGATTTAGCCATCCTAGATCTTGGTGAGGATGGTCATACAGCAGGACTTTTTGCGGGTTCTCATGCACTGCGTGTGGCAGATCGCAACGTTGTGCCCGTTGAGGATGGCAAGGTGTGGGAACGCATTTCCATGACCTTCTCGTTTTTGGCGAAAACAGATGTCCTTTGGTTCACTGTGACTGGTGAAAGTAAACGGACTGCCCTTACAAAGGTTTTGTACCAACGTGAGGATTATGAAGATACATCATGGGATAAACGTATCGGTCGTGTACTGCCAGGTGCAGTGCTTTCACAAGAGCCTATGACATGGTATGTGGACAAAGATGCGTATAATGATGTACACTGATTGGTGTAGTATTAAGTAAATATAAAGGAGATACAAATGGGGTCTATAGGAACACCTGAATTAATAGTTATTTTAGTGATCGCTCTAGTTATCTTCGGACCTGGTAAATTACCTGAAGTGGGTAAAGCGATTGGTAAGGGGATCAATGAATTTAAAGATGCTCTTTCCGGCCCAAAGAAAGCTGTCGATGAAACAAAGGAAGCCGTTAAATCTGCTACCACTATCGATGTGACAGCTGGGGCTAAAAATGATGAAAAACATAAGGAAGCTAATGATTAGGAGGTATTATTATGTGCAAAGATTGCGGTTGTGGTGAAGATAATGGCGTTGTAACAAAGGTATTCACTGTACCTGGTATGATGTGTAATAATTGTAAGGAAACAGTAGAAGGTGCTACATTAGGCCTAGATGGCGTACTTAGCTCCGAAGTTGATTTGCCAAATAAAACGGCTACTGTATCTTTTGATCCAGCAAAGGTATCTGTTGAAACGATTACAACAGCTATTGAACGAACTGGATTTGATGTAGAGTCCGTGGCGGATGGTGTTCGTGAACATAGCCATGGTTTACTAGGTACGATTAAACGTCTCTTTAAATAATCGAATTCATAGAGCTGTATTGAAACATCGTTTCGATACAGCCCTTTTTGTATTGTGAGGTGATGAGATGATACGCAAGTTTGATTCGGAAAATTTTAAATGGGATGGCGTCGATACCTTGGTGTACAAACAAGATGGTAGTCCTTTTAAGGATGTAACGCGACAAGTGCTATATGATGGGGCTTATGACATTCCCTGCCAATTCCGTTATTTTGAATGTTTGCCCGGGGGTTACTCTACGTTAGAATATCATGAGCATACACATATGGTTATGATTGGCCGCGGTAAGGGGCAGCTTTTACTAGGTGATGAAATTTATGATGTAGCACAAGGGGACTTTATTGAAATCCCAGGCAATACAATTCATCAATTTAGAGCTAATAAGGGCGACTATATAGGATTTTTCTGCCTTGTTAATAAAGACCGAGATAAGGTTAAATTATTGACTGATGAACAAATGGAGACATTGCGTCAAAAACCTAAGATTAAGGAATTTTTGGAGGGACTATGAGTACATGGACACGAGCGGCCTTAACCGTTTTGATTGGCCTGATTATTTGGTTTTTGCCTCATACAGAGGCGATTAAGCCTGAAGGTTGGCATTTGTTGGCTATCTTTACAGCTACGATTGTTGGTTTTATTTTACGCCCTTGGCCGACGGGCATTATGGCACTCTTTGGCATTGTTTCTGCTGTGGCAACGAGCTCTATTACGATGGTGCAAGCTTTGGGTGGCTATGCAGAGGCTAATGTGTGGCTTATCGTAGCCGCCGTATTCTTTTCTAGAGGTATTATTAATTCCGGCCTTGGTAAGCGCATTGCATACACATTAATTCGTGCCTTTGGTACAAGTTCTCTGAAATTAGCCTATGCATTAGCTTGTACGGATTTGATCATCTCTCCAGCTACGCCATCTAATACGGCGCGTGGGGGCGGTATCATTTTCCCAATCGTCCAAAACATTTCTCTCGCCTTTGACTCTGAGCCTTATGGCAATACAGCACGTCGCATAGGGGCGTACCTCATGACGACAGCCCATACCATTAATACGATTACAGTCACCATCTTTTTAACTGCTTGTAGCGGTAACCTTTTGATCACATCCTTAGGTGCAAAATTATTTGGTTATGATATTTCATGGTGGGAATGGTTCCAAGCGGGTGTCATCCCTGGTGTTATTTGTATGATTTTGATGCCATGGTTTATCTATAAAATCTATCCGCCAGAAATCAAAGAAACACCAGAGGCGGCTGAGATGGCACAAAAGGAATTAAATGCACTTGGGCCAATTACGAAATCTGAAATTTCTGTGGCTATTATCTTTATCCTGTGTATTTTACTTTGGGCTACGGCGATTTGGACAAAGTTACATCCTACAGTAGTTGCTATGATGGGTGTTCTTGCTTGTGTTGTAACTGGCTCCCTTACATGGGAAGACATATTAGGTGAACGCACCGGTTGGGATATCCTCATTTGGATGGGAACCCTCGTTGGTATGGCTGGCCTTCTTGGTAAACTTGGTGTAGTGGCTGTGTTTGCTAATTTTGTAAGTCAACATCTCGTAGGTATTGATTGGTTCTGGGCATCCTTTATTATCTCTGCAACCTTCGTATACTCTCAATACTTCTTTGCTAGTGGTACGGCGCGTATTACCGCATTATTCTCCGCCTTTGCAGCCATTTTGGTTGCCATGGGTGCACCGATTCCATTTACCATCTTGCTCTTTGGTTTGATGAATAGCCCTGGCTGTACATTAACGCATTATAGCTCTGGTGTAACACCAATCTTCTTTGGTGCAGGCTATGTACCTCAAGGCACATGGTGGCGCGTAGGTCTTGCTATTTCTGTAGTAAGTTTTATGATTCACTTCTGGGCTGGTACATTTGGTATGTGGCTGTTCGGTATTTTATAATATATAAATCCCTCGCTACGGCGGGGGATTTTTGTATATCGAATATTGGTGCATAAACATATATGGGTATAGCTATTGGGTATGGTGAACTTCATAAAAAAAATATAATAAATCTATAGAATATTTATTGCATGACACTATAGAACGTGTTATTATAGGTTTATCGTTACAGATTATTTTAGGAGGAAACATGTTCGGTTTAGTCATTAGCTTGTTGATTATCGCGCTGGTCGTGATTATTAAAAACATTCGAATTATGAACAACAACTTAACACGTTTTTGTCTTAAAAGTTCCGCGAATGGTTTAATATACAATCAATAAGATTTGACTATAGTGTTTCTTATTTGTATGTATTCCATGGGGTACATAGGTTTTTATGTATGTATTTAGGAATTCTGTAAACAAAAGGAATATCATTTGTAAACTTTTAAGACGATTCTTTGGAATCGTCTTTTTTTATTCATTGTGAAAGCCGTCCAAGTGGATACTTTCAAACGAAGTGAGGAGAATATCATGAGTTGTAGAAGTGACAATTTAAAAACAGGCGTAGCACGTGCACCACACAGATCTTTATTAAAAGCACTCGGTTTCGTAGACGAAGAATTAGGTAGACCGGTCATTGGTATTGCCAATTCCTTCAATGAAATCATTCCTGGTCATGTGGGCTTGAAAAATATTGTACAAGCCGTAAAAGACGGTATCCGCAACGCAGGTGGTGTGCCAATCGAGTTCAATACAATTGGTATTTGTGACGGCTTGGCGATGAACCACATCGGTATGAAATACTCCTTGGTAACTCGTAATATCATCGCTGATTCCATCGAAGCAACAGCTATGGCAACACCATTTGATGCTATGGTATTCATTCCAAACTGCGATAAAGTAGTACCTGGTATGTTGATAGCTGCAGCTCGTCTAAACATTCCATCCGTATTCGTATCCGGTGGTGCTATGCTTGCAGGCGTACACAATGGCAAAAAAATCGGTTTGTCTGATGTATTTGAAGCAGTAGGTAAACATCAAACTGGTGAAATGGGTGATGCTGAGTTAGCTGAAATCGAAAATACCGCATGTCCTACATGTGGTTCTTGCTCTGGTATGTACACAGCTAATACAATGAACTGCTTAACAGAAGCTCTTGGTATGGGCCTTCCTGGTAATGGTACAATTCCAGCAGTATACTCTGAACGTTTACGTCTTGCTAAATTAGCAGGTATGCAAGCAGTAGAGGTATTGAAAGCAAACCTTCGTCCTAAAGACATTATGACACGCGAAGCCTTTGAAAATGCAGTAGCTCTAGATATGGCTTTGGGTGGTTCCTCTAATACAGCACTTCATTTGCCAGCTATCGCTCACGAAGCAGGTGTACCATTGTCCTTGGACGACTTTGATCGCATTGCACAAAACACACCTCAATTGTCCAAACTTTCTCCATCTGGTAAATACTTCATCGAAGATTTGTATGCTGCAGGCGGCGTATCTGCTGTGTTGAAACGTTTAGCAGAAAATGGTCGTTTGCATACAGATTGCAAAACTGTAGCTCTTAAAACACAAGGTGAAATTGCAACAGCAGCTCATGTTGTGGATGAAGATGTTATCCATCCATGGAATAATCCTGTTCATGAAACAGGTGGTATTGCGGTTCTTAAAGGTAACCTTGCTGTAGACGGTTCCGTTGTAAAAGCAGGTGCCGTAGATGATGATATGCTCGTTCACTCTGGCCCAGCAAAGGTATTCAACAGCGAAGAAGAAGCTGTTGAAGCTATTACAGGCGGTAAAATCGTAAAAGGTGATGTGGTAGTTATCCGTTACGAAGGCCCTAAAGGTGGCCCTGGCATGCGCGAAATGTTGACACCAACATCCATGATCGCTGGTATGGGGCTTGATAAAGACGTAGCATTGTTGACTGACGGTCGTTTCTCTGGCGCTACTCGTGGTGCATCTATTGGTCACGTATCTCCAGAAGCAGCAGCAGGTGGTACAATCGCCGTTGTTGAAGATGGTGATATCATCAACATCGATATTCCAAACGGCAAATTGGAATTAGCTGTATCTGACGATGAAATCGCTCGCCGTAAAGCAGCATTGAAACCATTCAAATCCAATGTAACTGGATACCTTAAAAAATATGCTCTCCATGTATCTTCTGCAGCACAAGGTGCTATCGAAATTTTAGAAGACTAATAGGAGAAGTATTGTTATTACTACAAGAGTAGGTGTCTTATGCATAAGTTATATGATTTTATGGAAGCCCGTGAACGGTTGAGCACGATTACGGTAAAAACTAAACTGCTTCATAGCGATGTGTTCTCTGAAGAGTGTGGCAATGATGTGTACATCAAGCCAGAAAACTTACAAATAACAGGTTCCTTTAAGGTGCGTGGAGCATACAATAAAATTGCTAAATTGACGGAAGAAGAAAAGGCGCGCGGTGTTATTGCCGCGTCCGCCGGCAACCATGCGCAAGGTGTAGCGCTTGCGGCTAAACGGCTAGGCATTAAGGCGACAATTGTCATGCCAAAACATACACCTCTCATCAAGGTAAATGCTACAAAACAGTATGGCGCAGAGGTCGTATTATCGGGCGAGATTTATGACGAAGCGTACCAAAAGGCGATGGAATTGCAACAAGAACATGGCTATGTGTTCGTCCATCCTTTCGATGATGAAGATGTCATCGAAGGCCAAGGTACTATTGCCCTTGAAGTTCTTGAGGAATTGCCTGATGCGGATGTATTACTTGTTCCAGTAGGTGGTGGCGGTATTGTTTCTGGTATCGCAGCTGCTGCAAAATTAAAAAATCCTAGCATCAAAGTAATCGGTGTAGAACCTGAAGGTGCGGCTAGTGCAATAGCTGCGTTAAAAGCAGATCATCCTGTACCACTTAGTGAGGTGGCAACTATCGCAGATGGTACAGCAGTACGTCAAATCGGCGAAACTACATTAGAATATATTAAGAAATATGTAGATGAAATTGTTACTGTCTCTGACTACGAGTTGATGGAAGCCTTTTTATTGCTCGTTGAAAAACATAAATTAGTAGCAGAAAACTCCGGTATTTTGCCTCTTGCGGGTCTAAAAAAATTAGACTGCAAAGGTAAAAAGGCAGTAGCCATCGTCAGCGGTGGTAATATCGATGTATTAACCATTTCTTCTATGATTAATAAAGGTCTCGTATTGCGTGGCCGTATCTTTACATTCTCTGTAAACCTTCCAGATAAACCAGGCCAATTGGTTGCTGTATCTCAAATGCTTGCAGATGCGGATGCAAACGTTATTAAACTTGATCATAATCAGTTTAAAAATCTTGACCGCTTCCACGAAGTAGAATTACAAGTTACTGTAGAAACTAATGGTGAAGAACATATTCAAAGCATTATTGATACTTTTAAAAAGAATGGTTATACCATTAAACGTTTAAATTCCAGCGAAATTTTATCTGAATAGCTGGTTGAAAGGGTTCCTATGAGCGCAGAAACAATCAATGGGGCACGTATTGTCCTTGAAACATTGCATCGCCTTGGCGTAACTGATATGTTCGGCTATCCAGGTGGCGCTGTTATTCCAATTTATGATGAAATTTATAGCTTCCCTGAAATTAAACATTATTTTGTGCGTCATGAACAAGGTGCAGCTCATGCGGCTGATGGATATGCTCGCGTATCCGGTAAAGTTGGCGTATGCCTTGCCACATCTGGCCCTGGTGCTACGAATCTTGTAACAGGTATTATGACTGCTTATATGGACTCTGTGCCTATGGTAGCCATTACGGGTCAAGTAGGACGCGCACTAATTGGTAAGGACTCATTCCAAGAGGCGGATATACAAGGTATTACGATGCCAATTACAAAGCATAACTATCTTGTGCAAGATATTCACGACTTACCACGAATCATTAAAGAAGCGTATTTCATTGCTGGTACAGGTCGTCCTGGCCCTGTATTAATCGATATTCCTAAGGATATCCAAACAGAAAAAATATCCATGACAGAATACAATAAATTGTACGATGTGCCAATTCAACTTGAAGGTTACGATCCAACCTATAAAGGTCACCAAGGACAAATTAAAAAGGCTGCAACCCTCATTAAGAATGCGAAACGTCCTCTTATTATTGCCGGTGCAGGTGTATTAAAATCCGGTGCTATGGCAGAACTTAAAGCATTGGCCGAAAAGGCTCAAATTCCTGTAGCTAATACCTTGGTAGGCCTTGGTGGATTCCCTGGTAACCATGAATTGGCTCTTGGTATGGTCGGTATGCATGGAACGGTAGCGGCTAACAATTGTACCGAAGATGCAGATCTCGTTATTGCGGCTGGTATTCGTTTCCATGACCGCATTACAGGTCATCCAGATTTCTTCTGTAAAAAAGCAAAGATTATTCATATCGATATCGATCCAGCTGAAATCGATAAAAACGTTACCATTAACGTACCAATCGTAGGCGATTTAAAACGAGTATTAACCGAACTTAATGCATTAGTTGAACCTGTTACTCATGAGACGTGGATTGAACAAATCCGCGAGTGGCAAAAGGAATATCCTATGGTGGTTCCTGAGTCTACAAATGGTGAGTTACATGCACAATATGTATTATCTGAGCTTAATAAAATCGCTAATGATGATGCCATCATTGTAACTGATGTTGGGCAACATCAAATGTGGTCAGCTCAATTCTTAACTCATAAAAAGCCACATACTATTGTTACCTCTGGTGGCGCTGGTACAATGGGCTATGGCTTGCCAGCGGCTATTGGTGCACAAGTAGGGGCACCTGAGAAACAAGTTATCCTCGTAGTTGGTGATGGCGGTTTCCAAATGACTTGTGAAGAGCTCATGATGGTTCGCCAGTACAATTTACCAATTAAAATTGTGATCATCAATAATGGATATCTTGGCATGGTTCGTCAATGGCAACAAATCTTTAATGATCGTCGCTATTCCTATGTAGATTTGGAAATAAGTCCAAACTTCTTGAAATTAGCTGATGCATTTGATTTGAAAGCAGCTCGTCTCGATACGGTAGAAGCTTTCAATAAAGATTTCCAATCTTATATTACCTCTGACGAAAGCATCGTCTTGGATTGTCGTGTTGAACGAGAAGACAATGTATTGCCGATGATTCCAGCAGGTGGCACTGTAAGCGGTATGATGGGTAAGAAAGGGGTGCTATAAATGGCTAAAGAACATCAAGTCTTAATCATTGCAAAAAATGCGCCAGGTATTGGTACACGTATTTTGGCACTCTTTAACCGCCGTGGTTTTAACGTTACAAAAATGACCTCTGGTATTACAAATCAGCCAGGTTATGCGCGTATTACCATTACTGTTGAAGCGGATGACCGCATCCTCGATCAAGTGCAAAAACAAATCTACAAGCTAATCGATGTTGTTAAGGTTAAAGTTTTTGACGATTATGATGTAGTCTGCCGTGAATTAATGCTTATCAAGGTGAAAGCAACAGCTACAACACGATCTCAAATTGTTCAAATTGCCGACGTATATCGCGGTAATGTACTAGACATTTCTCCTACGTCTATGATTATTGAGGTTATCGGCAGCGTAGAAAAATTACGCGGTTTCATCCAAATTATGGAAACCTATGGTATTCTTGAAATTGCCAAAACAGGTATCACTGCTATGAGCCGTGGAGAAAAAATGTAGGAGATGGTTGTGTGAGTAGTGAAGTACTACATTATGAAGATGTCAAATTTCGTCGCGATGGTCGAGAAATTCTAAAAGGCGTAGATTGGCACGTGGAAGAAGGCGAAAACTGGGCTCTATTAGGCCTCAATGGGGCCGGTAAATCGACGATGCTCAGTATGATTCCAGCCTATCAAATCCCAACGACCGGTCTGTTGCGCGTATTTGGCCATGAATTTGGCAAATATGCATGGGTTAAGATTAAAAATCGCTTAGGATTTGTAAGCGCCACATTGGGCCAATTTCAATCTACCTTAGATCGCCAATTGGTAGAAAATGTCGTTATTTCCGGTGCTTTCAACACTATCGGCGTTTATAAGGACGTCTCTGAAGACCAGCGAAAAAAAGCGATAGACCTAATGGAAGAATTTAAAATCTCCTATTTGGAAGGTCATAAATTCTCCACCTTATCCGTTGGCGAACAACGTCGTGTACTATTGGCTCGTGCCATCATGGCAGATCCTGATTTGTTGATCTTAGATGAACCTTGCTCTGGTCTTGATTTGCCGGCTCGTGAGCAATTCTTAAGAACCGTGGAAAACATGGCTCGTGATGAGAAGAAGCCTTTTATCTATGTATCTCATCAAATCGAAGAAATTATGCCTAGCATTACACATGTAGCAATTATTAAAGATGGTCTCATCGTGTATAAAGGCAAAAAACAGGACATCTTAACAGACGATATATTGACCGATGTTTTCGGTATTGATGTATCCGTTGTTTGGGAAAAAGATCGCCCTTGGGTTATCGTTAAATAAGGTATGAAAATTTCAGAATTCATATTTTTTTAATACAAAGAGGGTACAAATTTAGTTATGAATTAGTCTATTTGACTATTCGATAAATTACGATATACGCTACAAACCTTGCAATTATTTGCGAGATTGTGTACAGTATATATATTAAATATTCTATTGAATATAAATTGGAGGTTGTCTAACATGGCAGGTAAAATTTTAGGTACAACAGTTTACTATGATGAAGATTGCAATTTAAGTAAATTGGAAGGCAAAAAAATTACAGTTTTAGGTTACGGTTCCCAAGGTCATGCTCATGCATTGAACTTGAAAGAAAACGGTTTTGACGTAACTATCGGTCTTCGCGCTGGTTCCAAAAGCTGGGCAGTAGCTGAAGAAGCAGGTCTTCCTGTAAAAGAAACTGCAGAAGCAGTTAAAGGCGCTGACATCGTTATGGTATTGATTCCAGATGAATTACAAGCAGACGTTTATGCAAAAGATATCGCTCCTAACTTGAAACAAGGTGCATACTTAGCATTCGCTCACGGCTTCAACATTCACTTCGGTAAAATCGTTCCTCGCGAAGATATCAACGTATTCATGGTAGCACCTAAAGGTCCTGGCCACTTAGTACGTCGTACATACCAAGAAGGCTCCGGCGTTCCTTGCTTGTACGCAGTAGAAAAAGACCCATCTGGCGATACTGAAGAAGTAGCATTAGCTTGGACCTCTGGTATCGGTGGTGGTCGTGCAGGTATCTTGGAAACTAACTTCAAATCCGAAACAGAAACTGACTTGTTCGGTGAACAAGCTGTATTGTGCGGTGGTTTGACTGCATTGATTCAAACTGGTTTCGAAGTATTAACAGAAGCTGGTTATGAACCTGTAAACGCTTACTTCGAATGCTTGCATGAAATGAAATTGATCGTAGACCTTATCTACGAAGGTGGTTTCCAAAAAATGCGTAACTCCATTTCTAACACAGCAGAATATGGTGACTACTATGCAGGCCCTCGCGTAATTACTCCAGAAACTAAAGAAGCTATGAAACAAATCTTGGCTGACATTCAATCTGGTAAATTCGCTGATGAATTCTTGGCTGATTCTAAAAATGGTCAAAAATTCCTTAAAGAACATCGTGAAGCAGCAGCTGTTCATCCAATCGAACCAGTTGGTGCAGAACTTCGCAACTTGATGAGCTGGTTGAAATAAGAGATTACTGTAGTGATTTCTTGATAAGCATAGGCTTACTGAAAGCGACCCCATTTGGGGTCGCTTTTTTATTGAGTAATACAAGTACGTATGATATAGTTAACGTAGAGTCAATGTAGTATATTTTGGTATAAGGAGAGATACTATGAGTTCTACAACTATTATTATCATCGTGGCGGTTGCAGTCATTTGGGCCATTTTGTTTGCCGTATTTATGAAGTTCAATAAAAAACGACAAGCCGGTGAACAACAATTTGTACAAGAGAATGCTAATAAAGCGATTCTTCATATTTATGGTAAATCTGTAAAGGTTGATGGTAAGGACCTTTCTACTATTGATCATAAAACTGGTCAATATGGTCAAGTCATTGTGGCATTAACACCAGGAGAACATACCATTGAATCCGTATATTACACGACGGATAATGTGGGTACTAAAACAAAGAATGTTGAAACACAGCCTGTTACCATCACAATTCCAGTACAAGCAGGTAATGAATATAATGCGGCTATGTATTTCTATTCCGCAGAACAACGTAAGGCCTATTATAAAGGTGACGTTGACGATGCCGTTTTAGAAGTTGAACTAGAATTAGAATCTGGTTTTACAGCGAATACTCATGCTTATATCATCGTGTACCGTGAATGTAAATAAATTAGTATAGTAACTGTTTAATAGAGCTATCATTGTGGTAGCTCTATTTTTTATAAATCGTTGGTGGTTATTATCATATTTATTTGTGATATAATAAAAAGATATATGAAAGGAGCATAATTATGGATTTCTATACCGTTTCCTATGTGGAAAGCCAAATCACATCTGGTCATACATTAGGGTTCGTTATCTTTGTAGTTGTTTTATTAGCCCTTCTCGGAGTAGGTATTCAAGTTTTGCGTAATGGTTTTACAAGCCGCTATCGTGATTTAACCGTTATTTTATCATTAGTTATTGTATTTTTCTTAGGTCTTGAATATCAAGAATATGGGCGTATGAAGGTGTATTCAGCAGATTCCTCTCGCATGGCTCAGTTCTTACACTCCTTTAGTGCCGATCGTGGTGTTGATGAAGGTCAATTAGCTGTTAACTCCTTAAAGGTACGTAATGGTATAATTTTAAAGGTTAGCGATGCATACTATGAGGTGCAATTTAACCCTGAATTTACTACCTATACAATCACTCGTGTGTATACAGTAAGCCCTACAGATCGAATTCATGATAAAGCGGATGTATTACCATAAGGAGGACCACATATGACAGAAGCTATGGCCGTCTATGGGATGGTCTTTGCCAAACTCGCCATAGGTCTCTTGGCGATTATTTTACAAATTAATTTAATGGGTAAAGGTAATTTGGCGCCTACCTCAGCCTTAGATCAATTACAAAACTATGTACTCGGTGGCATTATCGGTGCCATCATCTATAATGATGCGATTGGTATTTTACAATTTATGTTAGTTCTCATCTTATGGACTATTCTCGTAATGACGCTTAAATTCTTAAAAGGCAATCTTCGATTCTTTAAAACAATTCTAGATGGTCATCCTGTAATTGTTATCGAAAAAGGTCATGTCTTAACTGAAGAATGTATGCGTTATGGCATTCAATCGGCTGAATTAAAACTAAAACTTCGCACAGCTGGTGTTCAATATGTAGCAGATGTTAAGCGCGCCGTATTAGAGCAAAATGGTCAGCTTAGTGTTGTTCAGTTCGGTGAAGAAAATATTCGTTTTGATTTGATCAATGATGGTCAAATTAATCAATTTACTCTTGATGTAATTGAAAAAGATAAAGAATGGCTAGAACAAGAGGTACAGGCACAAGGGTATTCTATTAAGGATATCTACATTGCGGAATACAGAGATGGTAAAGTCGTATTGTATCCGTATGAGAAAAAACATCGGCCTCAATTGGTAAAAACAATTAAAACAAAGACTATTCATACAAAGGATAAAATAAAATCTAAAATATAATCTCTTGAATTATATATAGAGAGCGTTGTTAAGCCCACTATTCGTAGTGGGCTTATATAGAAAGGAAATTAGTGAACCGTAAAGATTTAATTGATCGATTACAAGAACTTTATAAAGATGAGGATAGTCGCGTAACTATTAACCCTCATGCGGAGCAAAAGGTTGCTATTGTTTATCCAAATACCTATTTCGTTGGCATGAGCAATTTAGGCCTTCATATTATCTATGAGGAAATCAATTTGCATCCATCTAGTGTATGCGAGCGGATATTCTTGCCTGAGAAAAAGGAACTAGACGTCTATGATAAGACGAAAACTCCGCTTATGAGTGTTGAAACGCAACGACCTATGCATCAGTTTGATGTAGTGGCCTTTGATGTGACCTTTGAAATGGACTATTTTCACATTCCATTAATGCTACGACATGGGCGTGTGCCTGTTATGAGCGAAGATCGAACTGGCTTTGATCCTATCGTCATTGCCGGAGGACCGTGTGCGACATTTAATCCTGAGCCCTTTGCCGATTTTATCGATGCTTTCATCATCGGTGAAGGGGAGGGCATCGTTACTGCTGTGTTAGAACGAATTCGCAAGGGTCGTGAGAATAGTGAAAGCCGAGAAGAAACGATTGCCGGACTAGCTCAAATTGATGGTGTATATGTACCTGTTTTATATACGCCTCAATATGACGATAATAAGCGTTTTGTTGGCTATGATATAGCAGATGGTGCACCCAAAATCATACGACGCCACTTTGAGCCTCTTACGAGCGGTGGTGAAACGGTAATTGCTACGAATTTCACCGAGTTTGGTGCCATGTATATCATCGAGGTAGCTCGAGGTTGTGGCCGTCATTGTCGATTCTGTATGGCTGGGTACTGTTTCCGCGTACCGCGTGTACGACCACTGGATATTTTGAAAGAAGGCGTTGATAGAGCAGAAAAGTTAGGGAAAAAGGTAGGCCTTATGGGGGCGGCCATTTCCGATTATCCAGAGGTTGATGAGCTCGTAACCTATATTTGCTCTAAGGATATGCGCTATTCCTGTGCGTCCTTGCGCGCCGATTCCTTGACACAAGCCGTTGTCGATGGATTGGCAGAAAGTGGACAAAAGACAATTACCATTGCGCCTGAGACGGGTAGTGAACGCTTACGCCGTGTCATCAACAAGGGGATTAGTGAAGAAAATCTTCGCACCGCTGCTCAGTTATCTGCTAAGTCTGGCATTCAACATATGAGGCTATATATTATGATAGGACTTCCAACGGAAACGGATGAAGATATAGATGCTATCGTAGGACTGGCAGAACGTACACAAGCACACATGGCTGAGGTGGGCTGTAAAGGTCGATTAACACTTAGTATCAATCCATTTATACCAAAGCCATTTACACCATTCCAGTGGATGGCTATGGATCATCAAAAGAGCGTAGAAAAGAAATTACAATATATTAAGAAATCATTGCAAAAAAATCGTCGTATCGAGGTACTCGTTGAATCTCCAAAAGAGGCGTATATCCAAGGTGTACTCGCTCGGGGTGATCGCCGCTTAGGCAAGGTACTCGCTGCATGTGCTCTAGATAGAGGTAGCAAATCCTTTAAATCTGAAATGAAAAAAGCCGGCCTCGACATGGATGACTGCAATTATCGGGAACGCAAGTTTGAGGATTATTTGCCTTGGTCTCATTTGGATATGGGCCTAAGAAATGGTTATTTAGAACAAGAATGGCAACGGGCAGTTGATGAAGCGTATACACCGCCTTGTATGGAAGGGTGTAAGCGCTGTGGCGTGTGTAAGTGATTCGAGAAATAAATAGTAGAGGAACAGTCGTATGGATATTACTGTTGTAAATGTAAATACAAATGATGATCGTAAATGGTCTTTTGAAATGCCTAACTGGGCCAATCAATTTCCTCTGGTTATGGGGGATACATATCGTCATGGCGGTGTATGTAAGAAGCCATGTGAATCTCTAAATTTAGCTACTCACATAGGAGATTCATTACAAGATGTATTAGATAACCGCAGCATTGTGGCTGATCATTTAGGTGTATCGCCAGACCGCATTACCTGTGGTAATCAGGTGCATGGACTCAATGCGGTACGCATTACAGAAGATTTAATCGGTGCTGGCGCCATGAGTTCTGATACCGCTATTCCAGATTGTGATGCAATCTATACGGATATACCCAATATTCCATTATTCTTATTTACTGCAGATTGCGTACCAGTAGGCATTTACGATTCTGTGCATCATGTGGTGGCTACCGTTCATGCAGGTTGGCGCGGTGCTATAGGCCATCTACCGGTTATCACCATAGAGGCGATGCAACGAGATTTTGGTACGCGCTTTGAAGACTGCTATGTATATTTAGGTCCTAGCATTGGACCTGAATCCTTTGAGGTTAATCAAGAACTGGCAGATACTTTCACCGACGAGTGGAAGAAAATAACTGATGCCAATAGTGATGAATTGGTCCGATATATCGTTAGAGATGGCGCGTCGAAAGCGACACCACATGTTGATTTGTGGCGATTTATCGAAGAAGATTTGTTGCAACGAGGTGTTCCAAAGGACCAAATCTGTATTGGTAGTACCGATAGTATGACCGATGAGAATTGTTTTTCCTATCGTCGTGAACATGGAAAAACAGGGCGTATGGCATTATTTGGTATGCTCGAAAAACGGTAAAGATATACATTATTGGTTAAATATTATATAATATAAGTCTATAGGATATTTATTTATACGTTACTATATGGGAGGATCATATGATTGAAGAATCCCTTCATAAAATCCAACAACGCATGGCTGATGCAATGGCTAGCGTAGGGCGCACGGATACGGCGTTACTTGTTGCGGTTACAAAGAATCATCCTGTAACGGCTGTAGAGGAAGTGGCTCGCCTTGGATGCACTCATGTAGGCGAAAATCGCGTGCAAGAGGCAAAAGAAAAACAAATGCTTTATACAGGACCTAAATTGATATGGCATTTAATTGGCCATTTACAAGTTAATAAGGTTCGTCAAGCGGTACCGATGTTTGATTTGATTCATTCTGTAGATAGTAAGAAACTATTAGATGAAATCGAAAAGGTAGCTGCTAAGCATGATAAGGTACAAGATATATTGTTACAAGTCAATGTAGCTCGCGAAGCGAGTAAGTCTGGTATGTCCGTAGAGGATTTTCCTGACATACGAGACTATGCGAAGACCTTACCGCATGTACGCGTTAAAGGGTTGATGTGCATGGCTCCGTTTTTCGAAAATCCGGAGGATGCAAGACCTATCTTTAGAGTGGCACATGCTTTGTATGAAGATATGAAAGGGTATTTCCCTGATGGGGATATACAATATTTGTCGATGGGGATGACACATGACTTTGAAATAGCCTTACAAGAAGGGGCTAACATCGTGCGTGTAGGTACTGCCATCTTTGGGGAACGTGTATATAACTAATTGGGAATATAACAGTGTGAGTATATTAGGAGGATTACCATGTCTATGGGAGAACAATGGCAAAAAATCAAAAATTTTATCGGCATTAATAATGATGACCGTTATGATTATGATGATGAGTATGAATATGAAGATGATGAGGACTATGCAGAGGACGTGCCACCAGTAGCACCAACAGCAGCTGCATCTGAGTTCCATCCACGTAAGGTAGGAGGCACATCCACTATGACACAACGTCCAACAGCCATGAAAGTAGTTGTTATCGAACCTAAGGTTTTTGAAGATTCTGAAAGCATCACTCATCAATTGCGTGACATGCGCCCTGTATTGATTAATTTTGAAAATACAGATCCTCACGAAGCAGCTCGCATCGTTGACTTTGTATCTGGTGCAACATTTGCATTAGATGGCAAATTGGAAAAGGTAGGCAAAGACATTTTCATGTGCGTACCTGTTAATGTATCCATTGATTATAATAATGAATCTGAAAGTGGAACAACTGAGCAACAAGAATATAACTGGCAAAATAAATAATCCGGTATAGAAAAAGTGGTGATACTATGTTGGGAAAAACAGTATGTATAGGCGTAGGCGCCATGGGTGGTGCCCTTTTACGAGGCGCACTTTCGCAAGGTATATTACGTAGAGATGATGTATCAATCGTAGTGCGTCGCCCTGAACATCGCGACGAATTAGTTGACGAATTGGGCGTTACAGGTTTTGTAGAATTACCTGATATGGCGCAGTTTGACACGATTATCTTAGCTGTTAAACCACAAGTATTACCATCTGTATTGAGCCAATTAACGTCTGTGAAAGCGGGTGCTACGGTTATTTCCGTGGCAGCTGGCGTAACATTAGATACCTTGCGCAAAGTATTACCAACCGCGGTGTTGTACCGTGCCATGCCGAATACTCCAGCATCTATTGGATGTGGTATGACTGCGTTGACTGCGGATAATGGAGCTGATACAATTCACGTGGAGGCTTTATTTAATGCAGTTGGTGAAGTAGCCGTTGTCAGTGAAGCCGACCTAGATCGATTAGGCGCTTTGTCTGGTGCTGGCCCAGGATATATGTTTGTCATTTTAGATGCCTTGGCTGATGCGGGAGTTCGCATTGGATTACCTCGTCAATTGGCGATTAAGGCGGCTGCCCAAACGATGTATGGGGCTGGTAAAATGGCCTTAGAATCCGGCACACATCCTGCTGTATTGCGCGATCAAGTGACTAGCCCTGGCGGCACTACGATTGCTGGCATTGGAGCTATGGAAAAAGGTGGCTTGCGCAGTGCCCTACAAGATGGGGTTATTGCTTGTTTAGCTCGTTCCAATGAATTGGGGAAATAATGGCTGATACTAGTAAATTAATTAGATATTTTGAAGCAAGCGGTAGCGGTGAAGAAGCGCGCCGTATGCTTGATTTAGCCGAACAAGTAGTAAAGGGAAAACCGTATCGCGTTTGTGACTTTACAAGTCCTGCAGGACTTGTTATTGCGGATGCAATTAAGGCGGCTTATCCTGAATTACTCGTTCAATCCTATGGCGGCTATGAAGGGGCGGAACGTATTCGTATCGCCTTTGTAGATAGTCATTTTCAAGGTACAGTAGATATGGGTATCGTTCCCTTGAAGGTATCTTGGGATCCACGATTTAGATTGTTAAATCATCGTGATGTGCTTGGTTCTTTGATGGGGCTTGGCATTGATCGCTCGAAATTTGGCGATATTATCATGGGCCAAGGGGGCGCACAAATTCTCGTAGATAGCGCTGTAGCAGATTTTGTAGTGCGAAATTTTACAAAGATTGCTATGGTTGCCGTATCTGTAACTCCGATGGAGTTAGATGAGATAGCACCAAAAGAAGAAAAGATTAAAGAAGTGCGTACTACCGTTGCATCACTTCGATTGGATGCGGTAGCAAGCTCTGGCTTTAGCGTATCCCGTACCAAATTGGTGAGCGCTGTAAATGCCGGTTTATTGCAAGTAAATTGGCAACCTGCAAAGGGGCCATCCCAAGAGGTCAAAGAAGGGGATATCATCTCTATGCGTGGTCGTGGCCGAATGAAGGTAGAGGCTATTACGGGCACATCCCGTAAGGGACGTATCGGCGTTTACCTTAAACGATTTATGTAAGCAAATAAGCAATCGGCTTGATTCATCAAGCCGATTTTTTATACCGCTTATGTATATCTATAGTTTCATATGTAGGTATACATAAGCGGTATCATCAATTATGCGAGGTTCATTATGATATCTCTAACATTACAAACTACAGCGAGTGATACCATTTTATTTGTAGGTGGTGGCGCCGTGGCTGAACGGCGACTAGCATTATGCTTAGACGAGCCCTGTCAATGCATTGTTATTAGCCCTGTTATAACAGATCAGATGAAAGCTTGGCATGAGGATAACAGATTTATTTGGCACAATACAGTGTTTAGCGATGACCATATAGACATTGTAAAACAATGTAAATTATTGTTTATCTGTACAGATAATAAAGCTGTTAATGATTATATGGAAGTTATAGCACGCAATAATGGCATACTAGTCAATCGTGCCGATAATGCTACAGCTTGTGATTTCACAGTACCATCAACAATCGATATGGGTGATTTGCATGTTGCGATTAGTGCTAATAATGGGGGACCACGTATTAATCGTCTTGTGAAACAAGATATGATGAATCGTTATAATATATTGCAAATTGCCATACCGAGACTTAAAATTATGAGGGAAGAGGTAAAGTTACTGATCCCTAGCGTAGAGGAGCGTAGCCGTTTTTGGTGCACTCATCTAGGCGAATCTGAATTTCAGGCCATTCTTAAGGGACAATGGCCTTTGATAGAGGAGAAACTACACCATGCAATTAGTGGTATTAGGACTAAATCATAGAAGTGCTGCCGTTGAGGTGCGTGAACGTTTCTCGTTTGAAAAAAACGAGGTAGAAAGCGCCTTAAACCGACTCTATGAGTACGAAAAAATTTCAGAATGCGTCATTCTGTCGACGTGCAATCGTACGGAAATTTATGCCGTATTAGAAGATGTACAATCTCCTAAAGCGTATATGCTCGATGTATTAAAGCATTTAAAACATGCCGATACAATTGATGAATCCGCATTTTTCTTCTATGAAGAGAAAGCGTGTATAGAACATCTATTCCGCGTATCTGCTAGCCTTGACTCCCTAGTATTGGGGGAAGGTCAAATCCTTAGCCAATTGAAAGGTGCCTATATCGCGGCCTATAGTGCAGGCTTTACGGGAACCGTATTTAATATCTTGTTCCAACGCGCTATTAGCGTTGGTAAAAAGGTTCGAACCAATACAGGCATTGCGAATACACCTGTGTCTGTTAGTTACACGGCGGTTAACTTGGCGGAAGATAGCCTAGATAAACCACTTTCAGAAGCAACAGTCCTCATCTTAGGGGCTGGTACCATGAGTGAGTTAACAGCTACACACTTACAATCAAAGGGCGTAAAAACCATATTCGTATCAAATCGAACTTTTACCAAAGCGGAAGCCTTGGCGAAGAAATTTAATGGGCAAGCCATTAAATTAGATCACTATGTAGAACAAGCAGAACATGCAGATATCATCATTACATCGACGGGGGCACCGCATTATATTATTGGTGAAAAAGAGGCTAAACGAATTGCCGAATTGCGTCATGGACGTCCCATCGTGATGATTGATATTGCAGTGCCACGTGATATCGATCCTGTCGTTGCGGATATTGAAGGTGTGTACCTATTCAATATCGATGCTCTAGAAAGCGTTGTAGAAGAAAATAAACAACAACGCGAGGAAGAGGCGAAACGGGCTGAACCGATTATTCACGAAGCCATCGATGAAGTGTTAGAAAAGTTTAGTTATTTATCCGTACGCCCTATGATGGCATTATTGACGGATAAGGCTGACCGCATTCGTCGCCGTGAATTACATCGAGCACTGGCTAAATTGCCGGATATTTCCGATAAAGAGCGTCGCATCATTGATTCTATGAGTCGTATGATCGTTAGAAAAATGCTAAGAGAACCGATGATTCATTTCAATGAAATCGCCGGTACACAAGAAGAAGGTTTATATTGGGATTTATTCAAAGATATGTTTAATCTCGAGAAAGAAGGCTCGTAGTATGAGGAACCACATTAGAATTGGGACTCGAAAGAGTGCTCTTGCCTTATGGCAGTCAGAATATGTAAAAAGTGAATTGCAACGCTTATACCCAGGGGTTACCGTAGAACTAGTTCACTTTAACACCAAGGGAGACCGCATTTTGAATAAACCTCTTGCAGAAGTAGGTGGCAAAGGTTTATTTACCGCTGAATTAGAGGCGGCTATGCATGCAGGCGACATCGATATTGCCGTTCACAGCCTAAAAGATATGCCTACGGAATTACCAGAAGGCCTTACATTAGGGGCTATTTCTAAACGGGAAGTACCATTCGATGCCTTGGTAAGTCCTAAGTACAAAACGTTGGACCAATTACCACAAGGGGCACGCATTGGCACCAGTAGTTTACGTCGTCAAGCCCAAATATTACATCGACGTCCAGATCTACAAATTGAAGTGATTCGCGGTAATGTACAAACCCGTCTTGGCAAGATTGAAACGGAAGGCCTTGATGGCGTCGTATTGGCACAAGCAGGCCTAAAACGCCTCGGTTTAGATGATAGAATCACACAAGTCTTTACAGCAGATGAAATGATTCCTGCTGTGGGGCAAGGGGCATTGGCTATTGAATGTCGCAGTGACGATACTGAGATGTTAGATATGCTTTCAAAAATAGACGACGAACCAACACGCCTTGCCGTTGAAGGGGAACGTAGCTTCTTGAATCAACTCAATGGAGGCTGCCAAGTGCCGATGGGCGTATATGGAACCGTTGAAAAGGGACAGCTTAATTTGAAAGCGCTCATTGCATCTTTAGATGGTAAAACTGTATATGAAGGAGAATTGTCTGGACCTGCTAAGAAAGGGGTTATCTTAGGCAAAAACCTTGCGAAAGCCTTATATGAAGAAGGGGGCAAACACATTGTGGAAGCCCTTGTTAAGGAGGGAATCATAAAATGACAGGTTTAGTATATTTAATCGGCGCAGGCCCTGGAGATTCTAAATTAATCACCGTAAAAGGTAAGGAATGCATCGAACGTGCAGACGTTATCGTATATGATTATTTAGCGGATGCTCATCTATTAGAATGGGCTAGACCTGATGCAGAATTGATTTATGCAGGGAAACAATGCAAAGAACATACTATGCACCAATGGGAAATTAACGAATTATTGGTAAAAAAGGGTAAAGAAGGCAAAATCGTAGCCCGCTTAAAGGGCGGTGACCCACTCGTATTCGGTCGCGGTGGTGAAGAAGCGATGGCCCTTCGTGAGGCCGGTGTTCCTTTTGAATTTGTACCAGGTGTTACATCGCCTATTGCAGCGCCTGTCTATGCAGGTATTCCTGTAACACAACGAGCTATGGCTACATCCTTTGCGGTTGTTACTGGTCATGAAGATCCAACAAAAGCGGTATCTGGCATCCATTGGGAAGGTCTTGCCACAGCAGTGGATACCCTTTGCTTTGTCATGGGCGTAGGCAATTTACCTACGATTGCAGAAAAATTGATGGCTCATGGCCGTCCTGATAATACGCCAGTGGCGCTCATTCGCTGGGGTACTAAACCTGTTCAAGAGGTGCTTGTTTCCACACTAGAACATGTTGTAGAAGACGTGGAAAAGGCACAACTAAAAGCACCAGCCATCATCGTCGTAGGCGATGTTGTAAACTTGCGTGAACAATTGCAATGGTTCGATAACAAGCCATTATTCGGCAAAACGATTGTAGTTACTCGTGCTCGCTCTCAAGCCAGCAAGTTCCGCGATATGCTCATGAATCAAGGAGCCAATGTTATCCAAGCAGCAGCTATTAAAACAGAGCCTGTAGAATTATTTGATGAAGATAAACGTTTATTACATGGCGTAGATCGCTATTCTTGTGTCGTATTCACATCCGCTGAAGGGGTACGCTACTTCTTTGATGCATTGTACGGGGAAGGCAAGGATGCGCGTTCCTTAGGTTATGCTAAGGTATGTGCTATCGGTAGTGCTACCGCTAAAGCGTTAACGAATTATGGCATTACACCTGATATTATCCCTGTAGATTATAAGGCTGAATCTGTTGTTGATGCATTGAAACAGCATGTTAAACCTAGACATACAGTGCTATTAATTCAACCTAAGAAGGCTCGTGAAGTGATTCCTCGTGAATTGCGTCACTTAGATATCGACGTAGATATCTTGCGCTTGTATGAAACGCAACAAGATACATCTCAACAAGAGGCATTGATAGATGCATTGCAACATGGTCATGTTGACTATATTACATTTACTAGCTCCTCTACAGTTACCAATACGTTAGATTTATTGGGTGAGGATGCACTTTCACTATTAGAACATACAAAGATTGCGTGCATCGGACCTATTACGGCTGCTACTGCTATGAGTGCAGGTTTAAAGGTAGATATCATTAGTCCTGTATATACGACAGAAGGCCTTGTAGACACAATCGTGAAAGACTGCGCTAACTAATATACTGTCATTATTAAACGGAAGAAGGAAATTTACTATGTACGATTTAACCTATCGTCCTCGCCGTTTGCGCACTTCTCCAGAAATGCGTGATTTAGTACGAGAAACAACATTAGATACAACTGATTTGATTTATCCATTATTCATCGTTCCCGGTGAAGGGATAAAAAAAGAGATCGACACATTGCCAGGACAATACCATTTATCCGTAGACGAAGCGGTAAAGGTGGCGCAAGAAGCCTATGACCTCGGCATTCGTGGTGTAGAAATCTTTGGCATCCCTACCTATAAGGATGAACAAGGTTCCTCTGCTTGGGATATGGAACAACCAGTACAACAAGCGATTAAAGCCATCCGTGAAGCAGTGCCAAATCTATTGGTCATTGCAGACGTATGCTTATGCCAATATACCTCTACAGGTCACTGTGGCATGATTGATCATCACGAAATTTTAAATGATGAAACATTGCCTCTATTGTGCAAGGTTGCGGTTAGCCAAGCGCAAGCCGGTGCTCATATGGTGGCGCCATCAGATATGATGGATGGCCGTGTAGGTGCTATTCGTGAAGCTCTTGATGAAGCTGGTTTCACCAATGTATCTATCATGAGCTATGCTGCCAAATATGCATCTGCCTACTATGGTCCATTCCGTGGCGCCGTTAATTCAGCGCCTCAATTTGGGGACCGTAAATCCTATCAAATGGATCCGGCTAATCGCTTAGAAGCAATGCGTGAAATTGAACTCGATATCGCTGAAGGTACAGATATTATCATGATTAAACCGGCATTATGCTATTTGGATATCGTTCGCGAAGCCCGTGATCGTTATGAATTGCCATTGGCTGTCTACAATGTATCCGGCGAATATGCAATGGTTAAAACGGCGGCAGCCGCTGGTCTCATCGATGAACAACGCCTTGTTATGGAAACGATGCTCTCCATGAAACGAGCTGGTGCTAAGATTATCATTACATACCATGCCCTTGATGTGGCACGTTGGCTTAAACAATAAGGAGTGACTATGTTACAACTAGGTAAATCAGAAAAAGCGTTTGATGAAGCGAAACGATATATGCCAGGTGGCGTTAATAGCCCTGTTCGCTCCTATCGTAGCGTAGGCTCAAACCCTCCATTTATTAGCTCCGCTAGCGGCAGCCGTATCTATGACATTGATAACAACGAATACATCGACTATGTATTGAGCTGGGGCCCTATGATTTTGGGCCATGCGAACCCTGAGGTCGTAGCTAGTCTACAAGAGGCTATTCCTCGTGGTACAAGCTATGGTGCGCCTACACTGTTAGAAACGGAATTGGCTAAGAAAATCCAAGCCTTCATGCCATCTATGGAAATGGTGCGCCTTGTTAACTCTGGTACAGAGGCGACCATGAGCGCATTACGCGTAGCTCGTGGGTATACGGGCCGCGATCGTATCGTTAAATTTGTTGGCTGTTACCATGGTCATAGTGATTCCCTATTGGTGAAAGCCGGCTCTGGCCTCGCTACATTTGGCGTACCAGATAGCCCCGGCGTACCAAAGGGCGTTGCAGAAAATACCATCACATTACCATACAATGACATTGATGCGGTTAAACAATTATTCGATGAAATAGGCGATACCATTGCTTGTATTATCGTAGAACCGGTAGCGGGCAATATGGGCTGTGTACCTCCAGTAGAAGGATTCCTTGAAACCTTGCGCGATGTAACAAAGGCGCATGGTGCCCTATTAATCTTTGACGAAGTTATGTGTGGATTCCGCGCTAGCAGCGGTGGTGCACAAAAACTATACAATATTAAACCCGATTTGACTTGCCTTGGTAAAATCGTTGGCGGTGGTATGCCTCTTGCTGTATTTGGTGGTTCTAGCAAAATCATGAGCGAAGTAGCACCATCCGGTCCTATTTACCAAGCCGGTACTTTGAGTGGTAACCCTGTGGCTGTAACGGCAGGCCTTGCTACATTATCTATGTTGCAACGAGACCCAACCATCTTTAAACAAGTGGAAGATAGCACAAAAGCATTGTGTAATGGCCTTGAAGAATTGGCTAAGAAATACAATGTGCCAGCGGTGGTGCAACGTGTGGGATCCATGTTTACCTTGTTCTTTACAGATAAACCGGTTCACAATTTTGATGACGCTAGTGCATGCAATGCGGACCATTTCAAGACATTCTTCCATCATAACTTGAGCCATGGTATTTACTATGCGCCAAGTCCATTTGAAAGCAACTTCGTATCCATGTGTCATAAGGGCGCAGAAATCGATAAAACATTGGCTGTCGCAGAAGAAGCTTTCATGATTATCAGTGAAACACTGTAATATTCTTTTGACGTAATCGATGTAGGTGATGAACATGCAATTTTACAAGAACTTAAAACGGGCTCGTGTACGCATGGGAAAGAGCCAGATCGAAGTCGCCAAGGCTGTAGGTATTAGTAATGCAGCATTGTCCAATTACGAGACTGGCTATAGAGAGCCAGACCTCGATACATTGTGCGCGTTGGCTCGTTACTATGAGCTGACCTTAGATGAACTCGTGAATGTTAATAATGAACAGCAAGAACGCATCTATGATATTAGCACCGTTGTGAAGGATACACATATTAAGTTCAAAGGGGACTTGTATGAATTAAAAGCATCGCAAAAGAAGGTTCTCTTGCGAGAACTGGATACAGTGTTTGAAAAATTTCAACGATCTCGTATAACGTCTATCAAAGAACATACCTCACATCGCCATCCTCATATCAATCGGGGAGGTCTGTTGGGGGCAAACCTTGCGGTGAGTCGCGGGAAAAAATGATAAGATAATATTGACAGCCATGCGGATATACCCTATACTGAACTTGTGAACATTATAGTGTGTCTTTAGCTAGACTTTGGACGTACTCATAACTGTTTGCACCACAAAACAATAATAAGAGGAGCCTAGATGGTCGTTTATAGATTTGCTATGAACGTCATCTAGGCTCTTTTTTTATTTTGTGTTACTATAATAATAAAAGGTTAGAGATGAGCTAAAACTCTATAGGAGGTTAACATGAGTGGTTTTACGATTAAATTTGATAAAAATACAATTGATCATTTAGGAATAAAGTTATATAGTCAATTTCCTCCTGTTATAGCAGAATTAATCTCAAATGCATATGATGCTGATGCTGAACATGTAGATATCGATATTAATTATCAAAATAAATATGTCACTATTATTGATGATGGTATTGGAATGTCTTATGATGAGATAAATGAGAGTTTTTTAGTAATTGGTAGAAATCGACGAACTGCAATGGGAACAGATATTTCTCCCATAAAACGGAGAAAGGTTACTGGACGCAAAGGACTTGGTAAATTAGCTGTATTTGGTGTTGCTAATGAAATAGAATTGATTTCAGTTAAAAATAATCTTAAAAATGGTTTCTCAATTAACTATTCTGAGTTAAAAGATAGTGAATTTGATGAATATCATCCTAAAATTATTTATCAAAATAAGAAAACTGATGAGCCTAATGGAACACAGATTACTATACGTTCTATATTACAAAAGAATATAACATCAGAAATGAATTTAGCGGTTAGTTTAGCTAAACGATTTTCTCTTTTTTCTGATGATTTTATTGTGACCATAAAATCTGATAGAGTTGAATCGCCGATATCGGTTACAAAGAAACTATCCATCGATGAGTCAAATTATGAATTTACATGGTCATTCCCTCGAGACTTTGAAGCTGATATTAAGTCAAATGATGAATTAGCGTTGTTAAATTCATATGGAATTACAGGTGAGATATATACTGGAAAAACTCCACTAAAGGCTACAGAAAATGGCTTTTTAGTTTTTGTTCGTAACAAATTAGCATCAGAATATATATTTTTTAATGAACGCTCAAATGATCATTTTAATAGTTATGTAACAGGATTCTTCTATGTAGATTGCATTGATGAATTTAAAGAAGACTTAATTTCTACTGCTCGACAATCAATCTTGTGGGATAGCAATCCAGATATTTTAGCTATACGAAATGCGCTGGATAAATTAGTTCGTATTATAGGAATGCAGTGGCGTGAAAAACGAAAAACTAAAAAAGAAAAGTCTTTGGACCTATCTGATGAATTTTTTGAAGGACTATCACCTGTCGAAAAAGAAGCCATTATTAAAGTAAAGAATACGCTACTAGTTAATTCTCCAGATGTTGATGATATTACTACAATTAAATCTGTATTAGAGAATATGCGAGTATTATTCCAATTTGAAAGTTTCCAAGATTATGTGACGAAAATTAAACCAGAGGATATTACAGTAGAGAATGTAGAAAAAATTACGAATGATTGGGAATATTTAGAATCTAAGGAATTAGCGAAGGTGGCATTAGGAAGAATTCAGGCTATTGAAAAATTCAAAATGTTTATTGATTCTGATGCAAGTGAGAGCAAGGTTATTCAACCATTTTTGGAAAAATTTCCTTGGATATTAGATTCGCGGATTACTACTTTTGAAAGAGAAGTTCATTTTCGTGATATTTTACGAAGAAACTTTAAAGATGATAGCTTGGCAGAATCTAATCGTCGCTTAGATTTTTTGTGTAATCTTGTTAATGGTGAACTTATTATTATTGAATTAAAGCGTCCTCGAATCAAAATTACAGAAAAGGAGCTTAAACAATGTAGAAGTTATGAGCTATTTTTACAGGAGCATCATAAAGAAGCTATTGAAAAAGGTATAAAAACTTATTTAATTTCAGATCGTTTTGATATGGATAAAGATACAAGAGATTTGTATGATTCTTATGAAAAAAGTGGAAAATTGATGATAAAATCGTATTCCGATTTATTAAATCATGCTATTCAGTATAATAATGAATTTATTGATAGATTCCAAGCTATAGAATCGTGTAAAAAGGCAGGGAGAAAGACTACATGAGAATACTAGATCTTTTTTCAGGGGCTGGAGGATTAACAGAGGGATTTCGAAATTTTAATGATTTTGATATTATATGTCATGTAGAATCGGATAAAGCTGCTTGTGATACATTGCGCTTGAGAAATATATATTATTACTTAAAGCAACAAAATCGACTTTCTGTTTATAAAAAGTATATACAAGGATATATGACTAAAGAGCAATTATTTTCAGTTGTTCCTAGTGAGTGTATTGAGAATGTTTTAAATATAGAGATATCAACAGAAACATTATCTTTTTTATATGAACAGTTAGATACTATATTAGATGAAAATGATTTGGATGGAATTATAGGGGGGCCACCATGTCAAGCTTATTCGACTGTAGGTAGAGCTAAAAACAAGTGTAAGAAAGCGACTGATAAACGTATATATTTATATGAACACTATGTATCCTTATTAAAGAGATATAGACCTAAATTTTTTATTTTTGAGAATGTAAAAGGGTTGTTGTCTTTTAAGGATTGTGATTTAGAACTTTTATTACCTAAGATTGTAGAGGCTTTCAAATATGCTGGATATAATACAATTGTAAAATTAATTGACTCTAGTGATTATGGTGTATCTCAACGTAGAGAACGCTTATTTATTATTGGAATACGGTGTGATTTGGAGATAAAACTTAATTTTTTTGAAGCTATGCAAGTTTATAAAGAATGTCCTCTGCCACTAAATGAATTATTTTCAGACTTACCTGCATTATTACCAGGTGAATGTAAGACGACATATAAGACGAAATCTATAAGAAAATCATTGAAACAGTATTACAGACAGGCTGGAGATGTACTAACATATCATTTAGCACGACCTGTTAATAGAAATGATTCTAGAATTTATAGATTAGTAGCTGAAGAGAAACAAAAGGGATATAATCTTGTATACACTAAGTTACCTAAAGCTTTAAGAACACATTCAAATGAAAACTCCTTTATTGATCGATTTAAGGCTTTAGATGGGTGTAAGATAGCTCATACTATTGTGGCTCATATAGCAAAAGATGGGCATTATTATATTCATCCCGATATAAATCAGAATCGATCAATAAGTGTTCGAGAGGCTGCTCGAATCCAGGGGTTTCCAGATAATTTTTATTTTGAATCCTCTCGGTCCTCTGCGTTTAAACAAATTGGTAATGCGGTGCCTCCTATTTTATCAAAAAAAATAGCACAAACAATTTTAGACATATTTTAAGTATATTAAATGAACACCGATATAGTAATTGTATTGCTATGTCGGTGTTTTAGTATGTATTCCTGTTTTTGCAATTCTTTCCTCCTGCGGTATAGTACAACTGTGCCCGGGCAGGAAAGGATTTACAATGACATTCTATTCTGCACAAGATTTTGAACAATACTACGTAACAAATGTAACGCGATTTGAACAGATTCGCGATGAAGCATTGGTAGAGGTATGCCAGACGAGAGTACCTATCTGTGACGTACCCAGTGAACCTATAGATAGCGCGGCGGCTAAGATGGAATTGTGTCGGCGCTATCGCCCACTCATCGTAAAATACGAACGGTTATTAGTGAATCGCACCGTCGAGGATGATGTAGAGGCTATGCTGTGGCTCACCTTTATTGAATCGATTTATACCTACAATCTAGCTGGTATAGTACCTTTTGCGGGATATGTGAAATCGGCCATTCATTTTAAACATCTCAATCACTATAAACGGATTAAACAACGATGGAATCATGAATTCCATATTCCAGATACGGCGGATGGGGATGAGCAATTGGCGATGGATCAAATACCAGATGCCGTAGATGTAGCTGACCAGATTGTATATCGTGAGGAACGAGTACAACAATATCATTTATTGCGAAGGGCTTTGCGGTTATTAAAGGTAGATCAACAACAGTTAATTACCGATATTTATGGACGTGGTTGTAATTTATCGGACATTGCAAGGATGCAAAATTGTTCACGTCAATCGGTACAACAACGACATAAACGTATCTTGGATGTATTACGGGAATACATGTATAGATATGTAATGTAATATTCAAATTAGAGATAGAGTTAGGAGATGATAATAGGTAATCAAATGATATAGATAGTATACGTGGCTGCATATAGTTGCATACTTCATATATTAAAAAATGTGATAAATATATGGGCATATATTTTAAAATTACATATTTACAGGTAAAAGCACATAGGTATACAATGAATGCGAAATGAATGCGCGTTCATGTATAGAGTGGGAATATTCCTTATATAGTTTGTTCGTATTATTTAAGAGGAGACTATTGTATGGAAACAGTGTATGATGAGCATACGAATGTGTCACCCTATGTAGTAGACGACGAGAGAGAATATGTACTACAAGATTGTATGGTCCGCCATCTATGGTGTATGATTCCAGACTATAAATCTGGTGGTAATGTAACCAAATGTTACTACGCGGATGGCACAGATGAATTAGTACATCGTCCGATGTTACGCCTGTTTTATGATCTAGCAAAATATTTAGCTGTCGATTTACGGGCCTTGCATAATACGATGGGGCAACGAGCATCGTATAATCAGCCTCGTACCTTGTCTGTGAATATGACTTGGATACCCTTTAAAACGAGGAAACCTGTAGGCAAGGATGGCGCTTATGGATACTTTAATATTGTGGTACCCTTTACCTATATGGTGTCCCATGGGCCTACAGAACAGCAATGCTATATTCATGGTGGTCACACGGAACCAATTTTGCTATTACATCCACCGACCTATGTGCGGAGAAAACTAGATGCAGCCATGATGGAACATCGGCGCTACGTGAGGCGTATACTAGAGTATATGCGGATGTGTGGTAATCCAGATGTACTAGCAGAACTCTATATTGCTTGTCATTTTCATGATAACTAAATAATGATATGACCTATATCGTCATAGATGATAGACATGTTTCTATCTCTATGGCGATATTTTTTTGAAAGTGTGAATTGTGGATTGAGAATACTTATAAGTAACCGATAAATTCCTGCAGAATATAGAAATTAATGAAATATTAAAATATAAGATAAACTTATCATATGTTATCTAAATATTAAACTAATCTGCAAACTTATGTAAATAATGAAGAAATGATGAATAAAAATGTTGACGGGGGGGGGGCATTTGGTAGCATTATGTCTATAGAGTGTGTACATCCAATATAGGGACAAAAGGAGTGTATAGATATGGGTCTGAATCATATATACAAAGTTATATGGTCAAAAACCAAAAACGCCTGGGTTGTGGTGTCGGAAATTGCAACACGAGATGGTAAATCTAGTGTTAAATCTGTAGTTACCTCACTAGCTGGTAAAAGTGTAGCAGCTGTGATGGTGGCTATGGTTATGTGCGGGGGAGTGGCGTCGGCGAATACTGTGTATGGCCCTGGTGCAATAGTTAATGGGAGTAATTCAACTGCTATTGGTGATAATGCTAATATTGATAATTTATCAAAGGACTCTGTTGCAATAGGTCCTAATGCTAGCATTATTAATGGGACTGATAGTGTTACTATTGGATCAAGTTCAAGTTCAAAAAAGTTTGGCATAGCAATTGGTGGGGCTGCTAAATCAAGTGACACTGGTGCAATTGCTATTGGTAGAAATACAAATAGTAAAAAAGAGGACTCTATTACTATTGGTAATTATGCGAACAATGATGGTGGTTCTATTGTGATTGGTAAAGGATCGACCATAAATAATTATGATCCTTCTAGAACTTCTAGATCAGGAATATTGATTGGTGATAACTCAAAATCAATAGATGTTGGTTCTATAGGTATTGGTAACCAAGTATCAATTGGTTCAACTAGTGCAAGTTCACATTCTTCATATGCTATTGCTATTGGGGACGCTGCAAGAGTCGAAGGCGATAATAGTATTGTAATCGGTCATGCTGCTAATTCTGCTCTTCAAGCAAATCGTGCGATTGCGATTGGTGCTGGAGCTAGATCAGATGGTTCGCACTCTATTGCACTTGGTTCAGCTACAGTTAATCATGATAATGCAATAGCAATAGGGAAAGAAACGATGACATCTGGAGATGGGAGCATTGCAATCGGACTTGCTGCAAAGATAAAAGAGAATTACATCACTCCTAGTTCCAATTCTATTGCACTTGGGCAAGAGGTTTCTGTTGATGGTGCTACGAGTATTGCCATGGGTTATGGAGTTAGAGTTGATGCTAATAGAACAGTTGCTATTGGCTCCAATAATAGGCGCAGTAATGTTTTGCCGTATGATTGGATGCCTATTGTAGCAAGCGATTCAGTAGTGCTAGGTTATAATCATCAATTAGATAATAGTTCATCTAGTAAAATTACTACTTTAGGGTATCATAATACTGTTGATGCAAGTAGGACTATAGTAATCGGTAATGAGATAGTAGTTGCGAACGATTTAGAGGGAGCAGTGGTATTAGGGGATTCGAGTGAAGCAAGTCCTTATGTAAGAGCTAATGATGTTACTATATCAGGGATGACAATTCAATCAAATTCATTTGCTGGAAATTCTGGTAGTAAAGGAAGTATTTTATCTATAGGGTCAAGTAGTAATAATAGACAAATCAAAAACGTCGCTGCTGGTGTAATTTCTTCAACTTCCACAGATGCTATCAACGGTAGCCAATTATATGAAGCTGTTAGAGCCGTAACTGCCGGTGCTAGCCCTGATGTGTATATGCATGTTAATGATGGGACATCAACACAAGGTGCTGGTGGAGGTAATAATTTAGGTAAAGCCAACGAAAAAAGTGGTGCTTTAGGAAATTATTCTATTGCTGTAGGTAGAAATGCACAATCTAAAGGAACAAATTCTATTTCTATTGGTTACCAAAGTGGCACCACTAATGATCAGTCTATTGCTATAGGTGGCAATGCTCATGTCAATAGTAGTCATTCAATTGCTATTGGTGATAATGCTAATGCTAGTGGTACTTATAGTATTGCTATGGGGGCAAGCTCCGTAAATGGTGATAAAAACTTAGCGTTAAACAATTCATATGTTTATAGTGGAAACGATTCAGTCGCTATAAATGGGAGTCTAGTTGCGGGTAATAATAATATTGCTATTGGCGGTGCATATATAGGTGCAGGAAGAACATATTCTCGTGATGCTTCTGGGAATCCTACATCAAATATTGGGAATATGCAAACCGCAGCACCAACCTTAGGGATATCTAATATGCAAGGAGAGCAGTATCTAGAACCTGTAAAAAACAGTATTGCTATTGGTAACAATGCATACGTAACTCGTAGCAATACGATTGTTATGGGTGACAAGACTTTTGACAATATTAAGTCTAGTAAAACTGCAACTGATTTTATAGCACCGACTAAAAGTAAATTTTCTAGTGTTTTTTCAGGTGATATAAATTTATATCATGAAGGGACTTTAGGAAATTCAGTATATCTTGGACATGATTCTTATGCCTTTACTCCTGATGCTTTGACTGACGGTGAAAGTTCCTCTAGTGGTGAGAATAGTATTCACACTAAAAAATACGATTCAACTGGTAATATTGTTGTGAGTAACAACACAACAGGTGGTGCATTCGGTAAGGTAAGTAAAGCCACTATCAATGGTGATGAGATTACTGGATTTGCTGGTACACAAGCAGTAGGTGCCGTAACAATCGGTGCTGGCGATTATGAACGTCGTATCCAAAACGTTGCTGCTGGTGAAGTATCTGCTACATCTACTGACGGTATCAACGGCTCTCAATTATATGCCGTAGCCAATACATTGTCTAAGAATATGTCTAGCTATATGCATATAAATGATGGTACAAGCACACAAACGGTAGGTAATGCGATTACAAACTATGGGTACTCTGGTTCTAAGGCAGGGGCTACAGGTAACTTAGCTATTGCTGGCGGTATGAATGCAAAAGCAAGTGGTCAACAATCATTATCGTTGGGCTCATATACTAAGAGTGAAGGCGATTATTCAGTCGTTATTGGTTCCTCGCACGATACCTCTTGGTCGACGTACGGAAGAGGTCAAACTTTTGCTCTAGGTAATTATTCTGTAGTTTTAGGGCGTGGTGCACAAACGCATAAGGATAACTCTATTGCTATTGGACATCGGACCGAGGTAAAAGGAGAAGATTCTATTGGAATTGGTAAATATGTATTTACAGGTGGGTATAGTCCTGTATCTACAGAAAGTAGTTCCGGAATCACTGCCGTTGGTACAAAGTTGGGTGTTGATGGTATAAATACGAATGTATTTGGGCAAGGTAAAATAGATAATATTGGTGGTGGTAGTCCAATACGTGCTAATGATAGTACTATTCTTGGTAATAGAAATCAATTAGCATCATTAGATAGTACTGGTCAACAAATCTTGCCGTCATCTATTAATGATTATGCAACTGGAAGTCATATTTTAGGTAATGATAATCAAGCTTGGGGGAATAATGCAATAGCGATTGGTAATAAGATTTTTGTATATCAAAATTCTGTTGCACTAGGATATGCTGCAAGAGCCTTTGGAAATAAATCAATTGCTTTAGGTTACGGAGCGACTGCAAATGGAGAAAACTCAATTTCCATTGGTACAGGAAATGACGTGGAAGGTGCTAAATCCAGTGCCATCGGTGATCCATCATACATCGATACCACAGCAACTGGTACGCATGTACACGGTAACGATAACGGTACTGTTACAAATCCTATTAAAGCCTCTGAATCTACGTTCATGGGTAATACAAACCTTGCCGGTACAGCTAGTACAACAGGCATTCATGTAGTAGGTAATAGTAACACTGTAGATTCCTCGAATGTTATGGTTATGGGCAATAACGTAACAGTAGGTACAGGCTTAGATGGTGCCGTAGTTCTTGGTCATGCAAGCTCTACTGATCAATATGCGGCTGCTACTGATTCTACCATTAATGGTGTTACCTTCGAAGCTGCTGGCTATGCTGGTAACACAGGCCTTAATAAAGGTTCTATTGTGTCTGTTGGGGCCACCGGTACAGAACGTCAAATTAAGAACGTCGCAGCGGGTGCCGTTACAGCTACCTCTACAGATGCAGTTAATGGTTCTCAATTGTACAAAACAGCAGAAACCATTCTAAAAATGCCAATTAACATGGCTGGTGACTCAGGTGATACCGTTGGCTTGAAACTTGGTAAAACGGTAAATATTAAAGGTTCTGTTGCCTCCGGTGCTGATGTAACCGATGGAAATATCGCTGTTGTGGGGGATAAGGCAACTAGCACATTGAGCCTCAAAATGGCTAAAAACCTTACAGGCTTAACAAGTGGTACTTTCACAGATGCTAGTGGTAACCAAACAGTTATCAACGGTGCTGGTGTGACAGTCACACCGACTGGTACTGGTGCTACACCAATTTCTATTACCACTAGCGGCATCAACGCGGGTAATCAAGAAATCAAAGGCGTTAAGAAGGGCACAACCGACGATGCAGCCGTTAACAAGAAACAAATGGACGATGCATTGGCTGGTATCTCCTCCACATTGACAATCAATGATGGCACAACTGATGGTTCTGTTAATATTAAAACTGGTAAACTCAAGGTTGTTGGTGAAAGCGGTGCAAATGCACTTGTTACAACGACTGTATCTGGCGATACTATTTCCGTTGGTACAAGCACCAAATTACAAAATGCTGTAACCGCTGCAGAAAAATCTGCCGACAAAGACTTGTCTAATCTGTCTACAACTGGTTCTGATAAAGTTAAAACACTTGCCCAAGATGCTGTGAAAGTAGCTGGTACAGGCCTTGCTACTGTTAGCGATGCTACAGCAGCTGGTGTTAAAACATATACAGTCAATGTAGACGAAGGCAAACTTGTTATTGATGATACAACAGGTAAAATTGGTGCTGCTGGTGCTTCACAAGGTACGGTGCAAGGTAAAGATGGCGTTGCAACTACACAAAATGTGGCATCTGTTGTAAATTCTGCCATCGATAAGACAAAACAAGCCTTAGATGATGCTAAACATAACTTTGCTGGTGATGATGCGACCGTTATTAGCCGTAAACATGGCGAACAACTTAACATCAAGGGCGGTGCGTCCACTACGGCAACCGATCTTACATCTGGTAACATCGCAGTCGTAGGTGACACAACATCTGGTACATTAAACATCAAGATGGCAAAAGCCTTAACCGGTTTAACATCTGCTACGTACACAGATGGATCTGGCAATACACAAACCGTAACTGGTGGTTCCTCTACTATTGCTGATGCAGCAGGTAACTCTACTGTGGTATCTAAAGGTGGCGTAACAACGACTGATGGCACAAATACGACAACAGTAGCCCCTACTGGTGTAACTGCTACAGATGGTACTAACACAGTTAAGTTGACTGGTTCCGGTATCGATGCTGGCAATACTCAAATCAAGAACGTCGGTAAAGCAACAACTGATGATGCTGCGGTTAATAAGAAACAAATGGATGATGCATTGAAAGGTGCAACAGATAATACTGTTTCGTTAGGTAGTGAATCTGGCTCTACAACAGCTAAGAAATTGAGCACAACTGGTGGCATTAAGTTCAACATTAAAGGTGAAACAGGTGCGAATGCACTCATTACAACATCTGCAACAGGCGATGATGTAACCATTGCTCCAACTGCTAAGTTAACTGCTGCTGTAACGGCTGCAGAAAAATCTGCTGATAAAGACTTGTCCAACTTGTCTGCTGCTGGCGATACCTACATCAAGAATCTTGCTAAAACAGCTGCTTCTTGGAATGTAGAAACCAATGGTGCTGGTACAACTGCTGTAGCTGGTGGCGAAACAGTGAACTTCATCAATGGCGATAACATCGCTATTACCAATACAGGTCGATCCATTACAATTGGTACAGCTAAAAATGTATCTTTCGATAAAGTCACTGTTGGTGGCGTTGTTATCGATAAAACAGATGGTATCAATGCTGGTGGTAAGGAAATTAAAGGCGTTGCTACTGGCACTGCTGCTGATTCGGCGGTTAATAAGGGCCAAATGGATGCTGCTATCACTGCTGCCGCTAGTGGTTCTTTATCTACTGAAAAGGTAGTCGCTAAGACATTGACTGGTGATAATAACCTTGCTACTGTAACAGGTCAAACTGGTACAGCTAAGGGTGAAACATACGAAGTTGTTGTTTCTGAAAATGCTGTTAAAGCAGTAGCTGCTAATGCCGCACAAGATGCTGTAAAAGTGGCTGGTACAGGCCTTGCTACTGTTAGCGATGCTACAGCTGCTGGTGTTAAAACATATACAGTCAATGTAGACGAAGGCAAACTTGTTATTGATGACACTACTGGTAAAGTAGGTGCGAATGGTGCTACACAAGGTACTACACAAGGTAAAAATGGTGTAGCCACTACGCAAGATGTAGCATCTGTTGTAAATTCTGCCATCGATAAGACAAAACAAGCGTTAGATGATGCTAAACATAACTTTGCTGGTGATGATGCGACTGTTATTAGCCGTAAACATGGTGAACAACTTAACATCAAAGGCGGTGCTTCTACAACTGCAACAGATCTTACATCTGGTAATATCGCTGTAGTAGGTGATACAACAACTGGTACATTGAACATTAAATTGGCAAAAGCCTTAACAGGGTTAACATCTGCTACATACACGGATGGATCTGGTAATACACAAACTGTAACAGGTGGTTCCTCTACTATTTCTGATGCAGCTGGTAATTCTACTGTGGTATCTAAAGGTGGCGTAACTACGACTGATGGTACAAATACAACAACTGTTGCTCCTGCTGGTGTAACTGCTACAGATGGTACTCATACCGTTACTCTTGGTGGCTCTGGTATCAGTGCAGGTGGTACAGAAATTAAGAATGTTGGTAAAGCAACCACTGATGATGCTGCTGTTAATAAAAAACAAATGGATGATGCTGTGAAGGCAGCCACTGATTCCATCAGCACATTAGGGGATAACAAAGTATCCTTAGGTAGTGATTCCGGCACAACGACAGCTAAGAAATTAAGCACAACTGGTGGCATTAAGTTCAACATTAAAGGTGAAACAGGTGCGAATGCACTCATTACAACATCTGCTACAGGCGATGATGTAACTATTGCTCCAACTGCTAAATTGACAGCTGCTGTAACGGCTGCCGAAAAATCTGCTGATAAAGACTTGTCCAACATTTCTCCTGCTGGTGAAACAGTGATCAAAAACTTGGCAGCTACATCTGCACAAGATGCTGTTAAGGTCACTGGCACAGGTTTAGCTACGGTATCTGATTCCACTACTGGTGGTGTAAAAACATACAATGTAGATGTGAAGACTGGTAACCTTGTAGTCAATGCGGCTGGTCAAGCTGGTGCAGCTGGTACAACAGGTGCAGGCGGTGCCGCTGGTGCTGATGGCGTAGCCACTACACAAAATGTAGCATCCGCTATTAACGATGCCATCACTAAATCCAAAACTGATACAGCACAAGCTATTGCTGATGCAGAACACAAATTCGATGGTGATACAGGTACAACCTCTGTACGTAAACACGGTGAAGTATTATCCATCAAAGGTGGCGTAACAGCTACTACTGATTTGACAACCGGTAATATCGGTGTTGTATCCGATGGTGCGGGCACATTGAATATCCGCCTTGCAAAAGTATTGAGTGGTTTAACATCTGCTACTTACACAGATGCTGCTGGTAATACACAAACTGTAACTGGTGGTTCCTCCACAATTACAGATGGTGCTGGTAATACAACGACTATCACTAAAGGTGGCATGACAACCACTGATGGTACAAATACAACTACTGTTGCTCCTGCTGGTGTAACTGCTACAGATGGTACTAACACTGTTAAATTGACTGGTTCTGGCATTGATGCTGGTAATACCCAAATTAAGAACGTTGGTAAAGCAACCACTGATGATGCTGCTGTTAACAAGAAACAAATGGATGACGCTGTGAAGGCAGCTACTGATTCCATCAGCACATTAGGGGATAACAAAGTATCCTTAGGTAGTGATTCCGGTACAACAACAGCTAAGAAATTAAGCACAACTGGTGGTATTAAGTTCAACATCAAAGGCGATACTGGTGCGAATGCGTTGATTACAACATCTGCCACAGGCGATGATGTAACCATTGCTCCAACCGCTAAATTGACAGCTGCCGTAACGGCTGCCGAAAAATCTGCTGATAAAGACTTGTCCAACTTGTCTGCTGCTGGCGATACCTACATCAAGAACCTTGCTAAAACAGCTGCTTCTTGGAATGTAGAAACCAATGGTGCAGGTACAACTGCTGTAGCTGGTGGCGAAACAGTCAACTTTATCAATGGCGATAACATTGCTATTACCAATACAGGTCGATCCATTACTATTGGCACTGCTAAGAACGTATCCTTCGATAAAGTCACTGTTGGTGGTATTGTTCTTGATAAGAATACTGGCATTAATGCAGGTGGTAAGGAAATTAAAGGCGTTGCTAATGCTACATCCGCTGATGCTGCTGTTAACAAAGGACAATTAGATGCCGCTGTATTATCTGCTGCGGGTGGTGCTCTATCCATTGAAAAGGTAGAGGCTGGTTCTGTAGCTAATGGTAAATTAGCCGCTGGCGATAATAACTTGGCTAGTGTATCCGGTCTTACTGGTACTGCTAAAAATGAAACATATACAGTAACTGTTTCTGAAAATGCTGTTAAAGCCGTAGCACAAACAGCAGCACAAGATGCCGTAAAAGTGGCTGGTACAGGCCTTGCTACTGTTAGTGATGCTACAGCTGCTGGCGTTAAAACATATACAGTGAATGTAGACGAAGGCAAACTTGTTATCGACGATACTACTGGTAAAATTGGTGCGAATGGTGCTACACAAGGTACTACACAAGGTAAAAACGGCGTAGCCACTACGCAAGATGTAGCATCTGTAGTAAATAGTGCTATCGATAAGACAAAACAAGCCTTGACCGATGCAAAACATGATTTTGCTGGTGATGATGCAACAGTAATTAGCCGTAAACATGGTGAACAACTTAACATCAAGGGCGGTGCGTCCACTACGGCAACTGATCTTACATCTGGTAATATCGCTGTAGTAGGTGATACAACAACTGGTACATTGAACATTAAGTTGGCGAAAGCCTTAACCGGTTTAACATCTGCTACGTATACCGATGCAGCTGGTAATACGCAAACTGTAACAGGTGGTTCCTCTACAATTACGGATGGTGCTGGTAACACAACGACTATCACTAAAGGTGGCATGACAACCACTGATGGTACAAATACAACAACTGTTGCTCCATCTGGGGTAACTGCTACAGATGGTACTAACACAGTTAAGTTAAATGGTTCCGGTATCGATGCTGGCAATACACAAATTAAGAATGTTGGCAAAGCAACTACTGATGATGCTGCTGTTAACAAGAAACAAATGGATGACGCTGTGAAGGCAGCTACTGATTCCATCAGCACATTAGGGGATAACAAAGTATCCTTAGGTAGTGATTCCGGTACAACAACAGCTAAGAAATTAAGCACAACTGGTGGTATTAAATTCAACATTAAAGGTGATACTGGTGCGAACGCACTCATTACAACATCTGCAACAGGTGATGATGTAACCATTGCTCCAACTGCTAAGTTGAGTGCTGCTGTAACGGCTGCTGAAAACTCCGCTAATAAAGACTTGTCCAACTTGTCTACTGCTGGCGATACCTACATTAAGAACCTTGCTAAAACAGCTGCTTCTTGGAATGTAGAAACCAATGGTGCAGGTACAACTGCTGTAGCTGGTGGCGAAACTGTGAACTTCATTAATGGCGATAACATTGCTATTACAAATACAGGTCGTGCCATTACAATTGGTACAGCTAAAAATGTATCCTTCGATAAAGTCACTGTTGGTGGCGTAGTTATCGATAAGAATAATGGTATCGATGCAGGTGGTAAGGAAATTACAAATGTAGGTCCTGCTACATCTGGTAATTCTGCTGTTAACAAGACACAAATGGATACAGCAATTACTAATGCTGTTAATAAAGCAACAACTGATGCTAAACATGACTTCGGTGGCGATGATGCAACTGTTGTTACACGTAAACATGGTGAAAAACTTAACATCAAGGGTGGTGCTTCTACAACAGCAGCCGATCTTACATCTGGTAACATCGCAGTTCTTGGTGATGCTACAACAGGTACATTGAACATTCGCATGGCCAAAGCATTAACTGGCTTAAGCAGTGCTACTTTCACAACACCTAGTGGCACAACTGTTATCAATGGTGGCGGTATGACTATTACGCCAAGTACAACTGGTGCGGCACCTATTTCCATCACAACTGGTGGCATCAACGCTGGTAATACAGAAATTAAAAATGTGGCTGCTGGTACAACGCCTAATTCCGCTGTTAATAAACAACAAATGGATAGTGCGATTTCTAATGCTACGGCTAACGTAGGTTTCAGTACAGCTGGTAATACAGGTACTGGTAGTGTAAGCAATGGTCAAACATTGACTATCACTGGTACAAATGGTATTGAAACGAATGCAAGTGGTCAAAGTATCACAGTAGGCCTTGATGCTGCAACACGTGCGCAAATCAATAATGCTACAACAACTGCTAATAATGCAGCTAAGAAGGATTTGAGCAATATTGATAATGCTGGTAAACAAGTTATTAAGAATACAGCTGCTTGGAATGTGAAAGTTAATGGCGCTGCTGCTGAAACTGTAAAAGGTGGCGATACAGTTACTTTCAACGATGGCGATAATATCAAGGTTACGAATACTGGTAAAGATATTACTATCGCTACTAAGAAAGATGTTTCCTTCGATAAAGTCACTGTTGGTAATGTAGTAATTGATAAGAATACTAACCGTATCAGTGGTTTGGCTAATGCAGCTAATAATGATGAAGCTGTAAACTTGGGTCAAATGAATGCCGCTATTAGTACTGCAACTGCAGGCACAGGTACTATTAAATACAAGGCTAATGGTGGTACTCAAAATTCTGTAGCATTGACTACTGGTTTTGATTTCAAAGGTGATAGCAACATTCAAATCACAGCTGATCCTGCCAACTCTGGTGTTATTAATTACAAATTGAATCCTGCATTGACAGGTATTACCTCTATTAGTGGTGGTACTGGTGCTCCTACTATTACGCTTAATGCTGGTAGTGGTTCTACACCTGGTAATGTATCCATCAATAGTAATCTAGATATGGGTGGTAAACAAATCAATAATATTGGTGCTGCTACTCATGCTGGTGATGCAGTTAATAAAGCACAAATGGACCAAGCATTGCAAAATATTGCTGGTGCATCCAGTAATGCTGCTAAGTCTTATGCGTATAAGGCTGGTGCAGGTGCTGCCGCATTGGCTGCATTGAAACCAATTCAATACGATCCATTGGAACCAACACAAATTATGGCTGGTATTGGTAATTACAAATCTCAAACAGCCGTAGCTCTTGGTGTGGCTCATTACACTAATGAAAACACTATGTTTAACTTAGGTGTTTCCTTAGATAGCCACGATGGTATCGTAAATGCTGGTGTAACCCACAAATTTGGATATAGCCCTGAAAAGAAAGCTATTCCAGATAAATATAAAGGTGGTCCTATCAGTTCTATCTACGTAATGCAAGATGAAGTGACAGCATTACAAGCAATTGTTCAAAAACAAGCTGCTGAAAATGAAGCCCTTCGTCAACAAAACGAAGATATGCAACGCAAGGTAGATATGATTCTATCTAAGATTCATTAATTCCAATAATTTTAAACATTCCCTCTTGTATACAGAAGATTAGTTAGAATTAATGAATATAGGGCTATTTGGTGGTTAGCCATTGTACTATCAAGGTGGCTAACCACTCCCTAGTGGGAAAACAAACGGACTCTTTTTATTTCTCTCATACACACTCTCTCGATAGAGTCCGTTTGTTATTGATAGTGTATAGTTATAACAGTACATAACAAATAGTAAATGTTATTGTTGTCTGAAACGTAAAGAATTTGAGGCGTAACATATGAAATCTGTATTTAAAAAGAGTCGTTTATTTATAATGTTAGCATCTTTGTTAGGGGTGGTGAGTCCAATGGCTCAAGCAGCTGATTTAGTTCCTGTTCAGCCAACAGTCGCTGTTGTTGATGAACAACATCAGGCGATTGGCTGGGCAAATCTAATGCTCAATGGTTTTTTACAACATCATGAAGGCGCGTCTATTAATGAAATTTCTTTTGATGCTACCGATACAGTCGTTACATTGACTGTTGGCGGTTTTGATAAAGATGGTGTATATAAGGCGGTATTTACAAATACAGCAAATGAAGTTAAGGATGAAAAGGTTGGTAAACTTACTAAAACTGTAGAAAAAACAGCCTTTGATCCATCTACTATTTTGCCTCCTGCTGTAGCTGTAAACTTTGCTTATGCACAAGCTGAAGGTAAAGCAACAAGCCTTTTAAGCTGGGCTGTTAAAACCGATAAAGGCACGCCACAATATACTGTTGTGTTTGCTACAAAAGATAAGAAAACCATTACTGTAGTATTCGATGCAGTGAGCGGCAAATTGTTAAGTGTAACCAAATAACATGAATGCAATAATAATATTTGTATTAATACATATAATGTATATATATAGTGTTTAGGTATTGCGTTATAAAATAGAATATTATGCACGAAACCTCGCTTTTCTTGATGAGAAAGGCGAGGTTTTTGTGGATGTTAAATTTGATTGGTATTTGCTAGATTTTTATTTTTTGTATATTAATAGTAGAAATTCTATATTTTAATTAAATATAAAATAATACATAAAACTTATTGAAAAAAGTATAGAAATTAATATATAATTTAATTATAGAGAAAGGAGAGGGATTTATGAGAGTTGTACGTATTGCAGCAAGTTGTATTGGCTTGCTGACTACATTTGGTACATTGCCTAGCATGGCAGCCGATGTATCTACCCCTTTTATACAACAAGAAGCGGCCCGAGCTGATGCTTCGTTGCGTCAACGCGCAGAAGCACCAATGACTGGGGCCGCTTCGTTGCGTTCAGAATCAGCGTATGTTGGCCTTAGTAGTGCTCCTATGAAGGCATTACCAAAGGAAGCGATTGCATTTCCTATAGACCATATTGTTATTACATCGTCAGAACCTGTATTTCGTAAATATAAGAACCGTTTAGAGGCGTATGAGCATAATCGAATCGGGTCGGATGGGGTTACATTCCTTCAAAAGCAATTACAAGAACAATTATTAGCAGATGGATATGTAACAAGCCAAGTGGTTGTACCCAATCAAGATTTACATTCAGGGTTATTAACTTTTGAGATTTTACCAGGATATGTTGAAGATATTGTTCTTACAAATCCAAATGCACGGACGAATTGGCGGAGTGCATTCCCTGTACGACCTGGCTATGTATTACGACGTCAAGCGTTAGAACAAGGAATTGATCAGATGCGTAGCGTACCTGGTCAAAATATAAAGATGACGATTGAACCAGGTACCAAGCCGTTACACTCTATTGTTAAGCTTACGGTAGAACAAAAAGGATTTGTGCATGGCTCATTTATTTTAGATAATTCAGGATATAAAGCTACAGGAGAGTATCAAGGTACTGTATTTTTGTCATTTAGTCAATTGCTGGGTCTTAATGATACGTTAACAGCTAATTTTACTAAAGATATAAGTCGTCATGATGATGGTCATGGGTCAAAGCAATATGCAGTTAATTATACGATTCCAGATGGCAATCGTACGTATAGATTATCTACATATAAGTATAGCTATAATCAATTGGTGTTTATGCCAAATGCATTTCGTTCGGCTGGTACCACACAAGGTACAGAGGTATCGGTAGAGCAGGTTTTAAATAGAACTAGTCGTTCGAAAACATCAGTTATTGCTAAAGTTAATCATAAGTCTCGTCATAATTATTTGGATGATGTAGAAATCGGTGTTCAAGAACAACATACTACATCGGTAGAATTAGGATTATCTCATCGCCAATATAGAGGCAATACAGTGAGTGATGTGTATGTATTTTATCGTCAAGGCATTAAAGGATTAGGTGCTAAGGTACGAAGTTGGGAAGGTTTGGCAGATAATCCAACTACACTATATAAAATGGCTGGGGTTGAAGGGCAGATTCAAACGGGAGTACGAATCGGTCATAAGCAAGGTATATTCTCGATGCGTTTTAGAAGTCAATTTACGAATCAGCGCTTATTTACTACGGATCAGTTTAGTATTGGTGGACGGTATTCGGTACGTGGATTTAGTGGTGAAGAAACATTACGAGGTGACTCTGGGTACTACGTACAAAGTGAATGGTCATTACCATTTAGAAAACAACAGATTACACCTTATATAGGAATAGATATTGGTCATGTATGGGGACCATCTACAGAAACTCAACTAGGTAATACATTGATTGGTGGTGTCGTTGGTGTACGAGGCACTGTTGGTGACGCTGTTAATTATGATGTATCACTAGGGACGCCCATTAAGAAACCAGAAGGATTTGATACAGATACCCGTGTTTGGGCGTTTAGAGGAAGTTATCAATTTTAAGTGTTGTACATAGAGAGTTATATAGATACATAATACATATTGTTTTATATACTTAGGAGAGATACATAATATGAATATTAGAAAACATACAGCAATGGCCATTTTTGCTGCATTGCTTGCTACAAATTCTGCCCCATGGATTCCAATGGCGTTAGCCAATCCTGTTGTACCTGCTCAAGGTGCATTAGGGCCAAAAACAGAAGAGGCTCGTAATGGTATGACTGTAGTCAATATCAATACGCCTAATGATAAAGGGCTATCCCATAACCAATATGATGCATTTAATGTAGATCATAAAGGGCTTATTTTAAATAATGCCAATCGTCCTGTGAATACGGAACTGGCAGGTTACATTATGGGAAATCCGAATCTAGTCGGACCTACAGCGAATACAATTTTAAATGAGGTAACAGGTACGGGTGCAACATCTATGAATGGTGCCCTTGAAGTAGCCGGTAATAAGGCACATGTTATCATTGCCAACCCGAATGGTATTTCTGTCAATAATGGTACGTTTATCAATGCTAATAGTGCTACATTAACAACGGGGAACCCAATTATCAATAACGGTAGTATTACAGGCTATCAAGTACAACAAGGTAGTATCACAATAGGTGAAAAAGGACTTAATGCATCGAAAACAGCACGCACAGATATGTTAGCTGAGGCTGTTCAGCTTAATGGTACAGTTTGGTCACAAGATGCTCAAGTGGTAACGGGGAAGAATGCTATTTCCGTAGATGCTACAGGTAACGTTACAAATGTTAGTAAAACTGGTGAGTCTACACCGATAGGACTTGATGTAGCTGCTATTGGTGGTATGTATGCTAATAGTATGTATTTAGTTGGTACCAATGATGGTTTTGGTGTGAATAATCAAGGTGTATTATCTGCGCAAAATAAGTTAACCGTAGATAGTACTGGCAAATTGCAAAATACCGGTACTATCGCTGCTACAGATGCAGATATTACTACAAAAAGTTTCGAGCAGATGAATCGTGGTAAATTGTATGTGGATACCGCTAAGATTACCACTGATTCTGTCATTCAAAAGGGTAACACAGAGACTAAAGATGCCCCTGTTATGATTGCCCAAAAAGATCTATCTATAGCGACAAACTCTATTGTTAATACAGATGGTAGTGTGATTAAAGCCGAAGGACAACTACAACTTGGTAAAACGATGGATTCTACAGGAACTGTGTCTGGTAAGATAGATAGTATTGTAAATACAGCGTCTACCATTGAATTTGGTCAAGGTGGTGCATTATATGCTAAATCTGTAGACAATAAAAATGGTGGCATTACCCTTAAACGTGTAGCGGTAGGTGAAAAAGAGCATATTAAAAATGAAGTAGCACCATCTGGTAGCATTAAGCGGTATCAGTTATCTGAAGAACGAATTTATTTAGATCATGAGCAAATTCCAAAAGATAAGGTTGTTATTCATACTCGTGAGAATCTTCAACTTTCTATAAATGGTGAATATTATGAGAATTGGACTAAGTATGAATATGATCGTACTCGTGAAAAAGATGTGGTAGATACATCTAACCCTGGGCGGATTATTTCCGGTGGGGATTTACATATGGATGTCGATCATATGACGAATGAATCTAGTCAAATTAGTGCTGCTGGAGATATCACTGGTACAGTAGGTCAGTATGAACAAAGTAACCCTAAGGGTAATGAATATATTACTGAAGATGGTACAGCAACATCTTATAGTCGTCGGAGGAGACGTGGACGGGATACGACTAATATACGAACGGCTGACTATAAGAATACGATAGTCAACCCTACAGATATCCCTGTTGCCGTATATGGTAGTCATGTTGAAAATAGTACAAGTGATGCTACAGTAGATGCATCTTTATTAAATAGTATGAGTCAGTTATCGACGAATCCTAATACTACGTATGTGATTGAAACGGATCCAAACTTTACGAACCGGCGTAATTTCTTATCTTCTGATTATGTATTATCTCGCCTTAAATTAGATCCTATGAATGTACAAAAACGATTAGGTGATGGCTACTATGAGCAGCAACTCGTTATGCAAGAGATTATGCGGCAAACCGGTAAAAGCAGACTGCAATCAGGTCTTTCAGCAGAAGAACAATATCGCCAATTGATGGATGCAGGGATTAGTGTAACAAAATCTCAATCTATTGCATTAGGTAGAGGCTTAACAGAGGCTGAGCAAAAGAATCTTAAAGAGGATGTAGTACTCCTAGTTAGTAAGGCTGTTGTATTGCCAAATGGTAAAACAGAAACTGTACTAGTACCGACTCTGTATTTAGCCCCAACTACAAAACGAGTAGACGGTGCAGCTAATTTGCAAGCTCAATCCATTAACCTTTCTGTTGATACTATGAAAAATAGCGGTAGTATTGTAGCGGATAAAGATGTGAATCTTACTGGTAATACTATTCACAATGACAATGGTCTTATCAAAGGTAATACTACTACGGTTATAGCGAATGATGAAGTTCGTAATACACAAGGCACTATTATTGGCAACGATACAGTCTCTGTATATGCTAAGAAAGATGTCATTAATGAAGGCGGTACCATTACACAAACGAATGCGGCTGGTTCCACAAAGGTTAGTGCGGGACGTGATGTAATTAATACAGGCGTACAGTATGAGGCAGCTAATAGCAAAGTTGAGTGGGATAGTCGAAACAATCGACGTGAAACGATGACAGGTGTAGATCAAGGTCGTATTGGTGGTGCGGGTGAAACAACAGTAGTCGCAGGCCGAGATGTATCTATGGCGGCAGGTGTTATTACCTCTGATGTAAATACGCATGTAGCGGCCGGCCATAGTGTAACGATGAAAGCCATGAATGCTACACATGAACTGGAAGAACATCGTTTTGATAAGGGTAAATCTGGTGGCGGACATTCTCAAACGACGGAGTCTCATGATCTTGTTAACGCACAATCATCGGTTGGTAGTAGCATTGAAGGTAAAAATGTTTCTGTTGTAGCCTCTGATGCTGTACAATTAGAAGGTAGTCAACTATTAGCGGCAGACACAGTGAAAGTATCTGGTAATACGGTTGAATTAAATACGGCGAAGGCAAATAGTACAGTTAATCATGTATACCTAGATAAAAAGAAAAGCTTGGTCAAACGTGAAAGTACCAATGCCGTTGATGATGCAACTACTACAGCTGTAACAGGCTCTACAGTAAGTGGCAAAGATATACAGATCACAAGTGCTCAAGATGTAACAGGTCAATCTGCTCAAATTATAGGTGAACATACAGTAGATGTTACAGCTGGTGGAAAGGTAGAACTTGGTGCAGATAAAGCCATTACAGATGGTACTAGTGTATATCGTCATAAGAAATCTGGTTTGCTTGGTAGTACAGGGATAGGCTTTACTATAGGTAAAGAGAAACACAATATAGATGAAGCTAACCATGAAGAATCTACTGTACGAAATACAATTGCCAGCACGAAAGGTACTGTTACTGTCAAAGCGAATGATACCGTTCGTCTCACAAGCGCTGATATTGTTGCTAAAGAAGGAGCTGTGTTAGAAGGTTCTGCTGTGACATTAGATGGTAATGTAGACCATAATCATATGACTCATGATGAACGCTATAAGAAGACGGGTCTTACTGTATCGTTAGGTGGTGCAATAGCGAATACGCTTACTAATGCAACACGTACTATAAAACAAGCGGGTAGCCGTGATGATAAGCGTTTAGCTGCACTTGAACTCAATGAAGCACGTCAACAATTGCAAGATGGATATGAAGCTGTAGATACAGCTTTACATGGAGCTAAAATACGAGATGCAGTGACTGGTAAAGTTGAGAAAGTAGATAGTAAAGCTAAACGAGGCGCTAAAAATATTGATGATGCGATAAATCTCTCTGTAAGTATTGGTAGCACTTCTAGAAAACAAGGGCAAGTAGTAGACACAAATACATATCAAGGTGGCACTCTTGTTAGTGATGGTAATGTACATATCAAAGCTCGTGATGCTCAGCAAAGTGGTATCGGTTTAACTGGTGAAACGGTACAAGCAAAAAAACTAGTATTAGATAGTGCTAGTGATATTAATCTTGAAGCTGGTAAAAATACTATAGATGTTAAGAATACTTATAAAAGCTCTGGATGGAGTGTCGGTGCTGGTATTAGTTTGACTGGTGGCGGACTTCTCGATATTAATGCGAGTGGTAATATGGCTCGTCAAAATGGCGATACCCACCAAGAAAGCTATGTGCCAACGACGATTAAAGCCGCACAATTAGCACAACTTAAAGCAAAGCGAGATACTACTATTATTGGTTCTACTGTATCTGGTAAGAAAGTTGAAGTTGATACGGGTCGAGATTTACATATTCAAAGCTTACAAGATGTAGATAACTTTAAAGAACACAGTAAGTCGGCTGGCTTCTCTGTTTCCTCTAAACCTAATTTCAAGAATCCAACAGGTAGTATAAGTGCAAGTGTAGGACGC
>ERZ507154.82-NODE-82-length-29112-cov-8.2088_pt1 | contig 29112 bp, 8 predicted proteins | sample MGYA00513772_ERZ507154 | MGnify/ENA metagenome assembly ERZ507154
TCATAAATAGTATGACCATCAGCAGCTGTAGTAGATGTTAATGTCACATTACCTGTTGTTGCATTAGCTGCTTCACCGGTGTTAGCAGTCACTTCTGTTTTAGAAGCCTTTTTAGCTGCATTGATAGCATCTGCTACATTTTGAGCAGTCGCTACACCATCTGTAGTTGGACCTGTAATTGCACCATCTGTACCAGCAGTGATAGATGCTGTATTTACATCATATTTCACAACGCCATTATCATCGATAGATGCAGTTGTTAACGTACCATTCTTGAAGTTCAAGCCATCAGCCAAGGACACTTGTTTTGCAGTACCATCATTTGCCTTATAGGACAAGTTCGTCTTATTCGCAATCTTAGTACCATCGATAGTTACCTTGTAATCCTTAGTTGTACCATCCGCACTTGTTGTAGGTGTTACGGTCAATGGATTATTAGTATCTGTTGTATCTGTGCTGACTGTTACGGCAGCGACAGCAGATTTTTTAACTTCTGCTTCAGAGACTGTAAGATTTACATTTTTACCGTTTACGTCAGTAGAGATGTATTTGCCATCGCCTTTAATACCGAATGTATCATCTTTAAGATTTACGGATCCAGTATTGGTTGCTACATCACCAGTGAACTTCAATGTAGTAGCCCCAGTAGCAGCTTTCAATTGTTCTTCTGTAGCAGCACGGCCTTTTGTAGCAAAGTCTGCACCAGTCACAGTAGTGTTGGACAAACCAGTGATATCGTTTGTTGTACCACCAGTTACTGTTACTGTACCAGTCTTAATTGTGCCATCAGCACCGTTAATCACTACTGCATTGGCACCACCAGTCGTAATCTTGCTTACTACACCATCGATTCCAACGGAACCAATTTGTGCCTTACCAGCAGTGATTGTACTTGTATTTGTGCCATCAGTAATTGTATTGGATGTAGCATTAGATGTATTTACATTAGCACCATCAGTTTGAACAATGCTATCGCCTTTAATGACAGTTGTTTTACCACCTGTTGCATCAAAGGTTGCAGAGTTCATCTTCACAAGGTCTGTATTCAAGGAGTATGTGAAGTTCTTACCTACTTGGTCTATGGTTAAATTTTCACCAGCAATTAAGGACACCTTATCGTCCTTACCAACCTTAGCATTTTCTTTTGTGCCAGTTTGAGCACCAGAAGTGCCAGCTTTCTTATCCGCTGTAATTTCCCAAGTTTGGCTACCTGCAGCATCTGCAACAGCTTTCAATTGATCTTCTGTTGCAGCTCGGCCAGTAGTAGCAGTTCCATTCCAAGTTGTATTAGATAAGCCGCCAATAGTATTAGCCGTACCGTTAACAGTAACACCACCGATATTAGCAGTCTTACCTGTAATCGTACCCGTTGTACCATCAACAGTTACAGCATTAGCACCAGTACCAAGTGTCACCTTATCATTGAGTTTTACATCATAAATAGTATGACCATCAGCAGCTATAGTAGATGTTAATGTCACATTACCTGTTGTAGCATTAGCCGCTTCACCTGTATTAGCAGTGATTTCAGTTTTAGATGCCTTTTTAGCTGCATTGATAGCGTCAGCTACGTTTTTAGCTGTTGCTACACCATCTGTAGTTGGGCCTGTAATTGTGCCATCTGCACCAGCAGTAATAGATGCCGTATTTACATCGTATTTAACGACGCCTGCATCATCGATAGATGCAGTTGTTAATGTACCATTCTTAAAGTTCAAACCATCGGCTAATGAAACTTGTTTTACAGTACCACCATTTGCTTTATAGGACAAGTTTGTCTTATTCGCAATCTTCGTACCATCGATTGTTACCTTGTAATCCTTAGTTGTACCATCTGCACTTGTTGTCGGTGTAACAGAAATTGGATTATTAGCATCTGTTGTATCTGTGCTAACCGTTACAGCAGCTACAGCAGATTTTTTAACCTCTGCTTCAGATACTTTCACAGTCAAATTCTTGCCATTTGCATCAGTAGATACATACTTACCATCGCCTATAATACCCAATGTATCATCCTTAAGATTTACTACACCAGGGGATGTATTTGTATCACCAGTGAATTTCAAGTTAACTGCATCAGTAGTCGTTTTAGCTGTTTCGGCTACGGCTTTCAATTGATCTTCCGTCGCTGCACGGCCAGTTGTAGCTGTACCATTCCAAGTTGTATTGGCCAAGCCAGTTACATGATTATTATCACCATCGACAGTTACACCACCAATAACTGCATTTTTAGCAGTGATTTTACCAGTTGCACCATCAAGTTTAATAGTTTCAGTTGTACCAGTACCGACAGATACGCTAGTCAAATTAGCAAGGTCTTTATTCAATGAATACGTAAACTTACGTTCATTTTGATTGATGGTAAGGTTATCCCCTGCAACCAATTCGACAGTTTCATCCTTGCCAACAGTAGCATTTTTCTTAGTACCTGTTTGTGCACCAGTTGTACCTGCTTTATCTGCCGTAATATTCCAAGTTTGGCTAGATGCAGCATCTGCTACTTTTTGTAATTGATCTTCTGTTGCAGCACGGCCTGTTACGGCTTTTGTTACACCAGGAGTCCAATCTTTATTAGCCAAACCAGTTACAGTGCCAGTTGCACCATCTACCTTAATAGAGTTTGTACCACCAGTAGTAATTGTGCCAGTTGCACCATCAACAGTTGTTACACCTGCAGTTACTTTTGCAGCTGTACCATCTACTGTAACAGCGTTAGCGCCAGAACCAAGTGTCACTTTATCATTGAGTTTTACGTCATAAATAGTATGACCATCAGCAGCTGTAGTAGATGTTAATGTCACATTACCTGTTGTAGCATTAGCAGCCTCACCTGTATTAGCCGTGATTTCAGTTTTAGATGCTTTTTTAGCCGCATTAATAGCATCCGCTACGTTTTTAGCAGTTGCTACGCCATCAGTTGTAGGGCCTGTAATTGTACCATCTGTACCAGCAGTAATAGATGCTGTATTTACATCATATTTCACAACGCCTTTATCATCGATAGATGCAGTCGTCAAAGTACCATTTGTGAAATCTAAGCCATCTGCTAAGGATACTTGTTTTGCAGTACCGTTATTTGCTTTATAGGACAAGTTTGTCTTATTCGCAATCTTAGTACCATCAATAGTTACTTTGTAATCCTTAGTTGTACCATCTGCACTAGCTGTAGGTGTTACAGTCAATGGATTATTAGCATCAGTTGTATCTGTGCTGACTGTTACAGCAGCTACAGCAGATTTTTTAACTTCTGCTTCAGACACTGTAAGTTTTACATTTTTACCGTTTACGTCAGTAGAGATGTATTTACCATCGCCTTTAATACCAAATGTATCATCTTTAAGATTTACAGATCCAGTATTAGTTGCTACATCACCAATGAACTTCAATGTTGTAGCACCAGTGGCAGCCTTCAATTGGTCTTCTGTTGCAGCACGTCCAGATACGGCTGTACCATTCCATGTTGTATTAGATAAACCGCCAATAGTATTAGCTGTACCATTTACAGTAACGCCGCCAATAGTAGCCGTTTTACCTGTAATGGCCCCCGTTGTACCATCGATAGTTACAGCATTAGCACCAGAACCAAGTGTCACCTTATCGTTGAGTTTTACATCATAGATAGTATGTCCATCAGCAACTGTGGTAGATGTTAATGTCACATTACCTGTTGTAGCATTAGCAGCCTCACCAGTATTCGCAGTGATTTCTGTTTTAGACGCCTTTTTAGCTGCATTGATAGCGTCAGCTACGTTTTTAGCAGTTGCTACGCCATCAGTTGTAGGGCCTGTAATTGTACCATCTGTACCAGCAGTGATAGATGCGGAATTAACAGCAACTTTCACACCCGCTGATGTAGCAGACGTGCTCACGAGGCTGCCATCACCGGTCACGGCAAAGGATACGTCCCCGTCTTTAAGGTATTTATTACCTGTGGAACCAGTGTCAGCAGTGAGTCCAATGCCCTTAGTAGTAGCGTTAACAGTGTCAGCATCTAAACCAACTGTAATTGTTTGGTTATTAACTTTTGCCGTCACACCATTCGCACCAGCCACATTAAGTTTTTGGTTTTTAAGGTCCACAGTGCCATTATTTGTGCCGTCAGTAATATTTAGGTTTTGAGACAAGTTAGCCACTGCATTTTGAACATCGCCGATATTCGCCGCATTCGTCAATGTAGTGCCACCGCTAGCTACATTGCTAATCACCTTATTACCAGCATTGATGCCCGTCGTTTTATCGATGGAAATACCACCAACGGTCACATTATCTGTCGTTACACCAGTGCCTGTAATGGCCGTTGTACCATTCGTTAAACCATTTGTATTGATAACAGTATTGCCTGCCGTGAAGGATGTACCTGTAAATGATGTGCCTGTAAAAGTAGTACCTGTGAAAGCTTTACCCGTTACAGAACCATCAGTGCCATCCAAGGTAATTTTATTCGCACCAGAACCAACAGTTACTTTGTTATTAGCTGTTACAGAATCAACAGTAATATCTTTCTTAGTAGCAACAGTAATCTTCTTTTTATCTGTACCATCTTGTGTAATCTCGATGTTATCACCATTAACAAGATCTACTGTATCGCCGCCTTTAACAGCCGTTTTATCTGTTGTACTGGAATTCGTTGTAATATTCCAAGCCGCACCTGCTTTTGCTGCATCAGCCGCTTTGTTGATAGCATCAGCTACATTTTGCGCAGTTGCCAAGCCATCATTACCAGTTACGGACGCTTCACCTGTCGTGGCATTACTGTTAATCGTAGCACGCTTTGTAGAAATCTCAACCGTATTACCATTCATATTAGTAGATACAAAGTCGCCTGTTGCGCCTTTCACATTAAATGCCACATCAGCAGCGCTCAAGGATTGGCTGGATGCTGTGCCAGCATCTGCACCAAGGGAGATATTTCTAGCTAACGCTGCTGTATTAGTAGCAATAGCGGCTGTATTTTTAGTGATATTCCCTTTATTAGCAGCAATATCTGTGGTATTCGTATTGATTTGATTCTTAGTTGCTGTATTAAGATCAAAGGATACTTTACCATCGTTATCAACAGTAGCAACTGTGGAGTCACCATCTACAAAATCAAGACCTTTAGATAAAGAAACCTTCTTCGCATTAGCATCTGCCGCACTATTAGCACGATATGTTAAATCAGTTTTAGCAGCGAGTTTTGTTGTATCGATACCAATTGCATAATCTTTAGAATTAGTACCCGCTGTTGGGGTTACCGTAATAGGATTATCTGCTTGTGCGTCTTTACTTACCGTTACAGCAGCAACAGCTAAATCTTTCACTTTAGCCGCATCAACAGCAACTTTCACACCCGCTGCCGTAGCAGTTGTGCTCACAAGATTGCCATCGCCAGTTACCGCAAAGGATACATCACCGTCTTTAAGGTATTTATTACCTGTAGAACCAGTATCAGCAGTAAGGCCAATCCCCTTCGTTGTAGCATTAACAGTATTCGCGTCCAAACCAACTGTGATCGTTTGATTATTTACAGTCGCTGTTACACCATTAGCACCAGCCACGTTAAGTTTTTGGTTTTTAAGGTCCACAGTGCCGTTATTTGTACCATCAGTAATATTAAGGTTTTGAGACAAGTTAGCAACAGCTTGTTTCACATCACCAATGTTCGCTGCATTAGAATCATCGGTAGCATTATTGTTTACTGTACCGCTGGCTACATTAGAAATAACCTTACCACCAGCATTGATACCAGCAGTTTTATCAATAGAGATACCACCTACAGTTACTTTATCTGTTGTAATACCTGTGCCTGTAATAGCAGTTGTACCATTTGTTAAACCAGATGTATTGATAACAGTATTACCTGCCGTTACGGAATCAACAGTTATATTCTTAGCCGTTCCGATGGTGAAAGTCTTACCAGTTTGGCTGATTGCAATGTTATCACCATTGTTAAAGGTAATAGTATCGCCACCTTTTACCTCTTCTTCAGCATGCGTATTCGCTTTCACCTTGAAAGAAGAAGCAGCCTTAGCAGCATCCTTAATAGCTTGTTCATTAACAGTCAAGGTTACATCATTGCCAGATGCAGCTGTCGAGATAAACTTGTTATCCCCTTTGATATTAAAAGATACATTACCATCTTTTAAGGACTTAGCAGTCGTAGATGTGCCGTTATCATCAGCTAACGCAATAGTATGGGCAATGTTTGCTGTGTTTGTTGCAATATCTGTAGTATTCGTATTGATTTGAGTCTTAGTTGCTGTATTAAGATCAAAAGATACTTTGCCATCTTCATCAACAGATGCTACCGTGGATGTACCATTTACAAAGTCTAAGCCTTTAGATAATTTAACAGATTTAGCATCTGTATCAGCCGATGTATTTGCACGATATGTTAAGGATTGAGTACCAATTGTATCTTTTAATTGTTTAACATTAACCGCATCTGTATCAGCTGTACCTTCAGCAACCTCTTGGATTTTATTTCCACCAGCAGTGATTTCATCAACAGTAAATTGAACCAGTTTACCGGCTGCATTCTGGAAAACCACACCTTTTGCACTGCCTTCAGCATTATTACCATCTTTATCACTGAACGTGAGATATTTGGATGTAAGAGCACTGCTATTAGGCCCTGATTGAATGGCTACTGTATCTAAAGCAATAGTGGTTGTAGCCTCGTTAGCACCAGTTGCACCATTCGTAAACTTTAACTGATCACTAGTAATAGTAGAACCAGCACCAACATTATCTTTAAACTCAGCTTTACCAGCTTTAATACTACCATCGCCACCATTCAAGACAATTGTTTCACCTCTTGCATTACCAAGAGATATAGAGTTCATGTCTGTAAGATTTTTATTTAGCTTAACAGAAATATCTTTATTATTACGATCAACTGTAATATTAGTATCGCCAGTGAAATCGACGGTATCACCTTTGCCTACAGTTGCAGTAGTGGCTTCGCCATTAGCAGATAGTTTCCAGCTATATTGATTATCGGAGATAGTCTTATTAATAACGTCGGCAACATTTTTAGTTGTGGCTACACCAGCAGCATCGGCTTTCACAGTACCGTCTGCATTATTTGAAAGCGTTCCCTCTGCTACATCAACAGTAATAGTTTGATTATTAACAGCAGTTGTCGCTGCACCTGTACCTGTAACAGTTAATTTTTGACTTTTTAGAGCCACAGAGCTATCTTTTGTGCCATCACTGATGTTTAAGTTTTGAGATACATTTGCTACTGCTTTTTTTACATCACCAATATTTGCTGCATTAGTATCTATTGTACCGCCACTCGAAACACCTGTAATTTGTTTATTTCCGGCATTAATTCCTGTGGCAAGCACAGATGGACCATTTGTAATAGTAAGCCCATCATTATCAATCGAAGATCTTCCAGCCTTAAAGGAATTTCCAATAAACTTGTTTCCTTGAATAGTCCCTAACGAACCATTCATTATAATTTGATTAGATCCGGCAGCACCCACAGTTGCAACGCCCAACGTGCCATCTAATGCGATTTGATTTGCACCAGTACCAACTGTCACTTTTTTCTTAGCATTAACAGAATCCACTGTAATAGTATCATTTAATTTAGTAGTAATCTTCTTACCACTTCTACTTACAGTAATATTATTATCGCCGCTAAAATCTACAGTGTCACCTTTATCAATGGTTTCAGTTGAGTTTTGTCCATTAGCAGACAATTTCCAATTATACTTCACATCCGATACGGCTTGCGTAATAGCTTGTGCTACATTGCTTGCGTCAGCCATGCCTGAATTTGCTGATGCCACGCCATTAGATACAGTAATCTCCTGTTTTTTCCCTGAAATTGTTAAGCTCTTACCATCAGCTTTTGTCGTAATGTATTGATTATCACCATTTAATGCTAATTTACTTTGTGAAAGATTAACATCTCCGCCATTACCAGTATTGCCTGTAAAAGCTAAATTAACACTCTTTAGTTGTGCTACGTTTACCGCATCTGTATCATTTGTACCTGCCGCTACACCTGTAATTTGACGAGTTACTTTATTAGCTACATCACCCACAGATACAGCACCAGCAGTAGACGTAAAAGCCTCATTCTTTAATCCAGCATAAGTGTCAGTACGACCAGTTTTTTGATCAAAGCCTTGTTTATTTTTATCAGTATTTGCAACAGATCCACTACCTAATGCAACACCACCAATAACAGTAGCTGAACTTCCTGTGCCTAATGCAAGAGACTTCTCAGCATAAGCTTTCGCTTCATGACCAAATGCAGCTGCATCCACATTATTGGTTGTCGCACCAAAACCTACAACAGTTTGAAAATTACGACCACTTGCGGTAACAGTCGCTGTACCAACCGCTACAGTTCCAACTCCATTAGCAGAAGCACCCTTATAAGAGCCATTGCCACTGCCCAAAGCAACAGCAAAATCACCAGTAGATTCAGTTCTATAACCTATAGCAACACTTCCTGCTGGAGATGTAGCAGTAGTTGGTTGAGCCTTACTCTTTTCACCAATCGCAATAGAACCAAATCCACTTGATTCGGCATTAGCTCCTAATGCTATAGCGGCCTCAGACGATGCCTTTGTATTTGTCCCCATAGCCAATGTATTTTTAGCAGATGCATTAGCAGTATTTCCTATTGCTACGGAATTTTCATTACTAGCGTTTGTATTCAAACCTAATGCCATTGCATTCAAGCCAGTTGCATTTGCAGTATTACCTAATGCAACCGCACTAATACTAGTGGCTTTTGATGAATTACCTATTGCAATTACATTTTTATCAGTACCACTTGCTGAAGTACCAAGAACGACGCTTGATGAACCACTACTTGTTGCACGGTTACCGATAACCACAACATTATCTATGCTATTTTGAGCACTACTATCTATAACTTTAGCCTCATTACCAAGCATAACAGAGTTATTTGTATAAGTAGTTCTTTTATTTGGATCATTATTAACAGAGTTATTTCCGGAACTACTACCAATGCTGATATTATTATCACCACTAAGTTTGCGACCAGCACTTGTACCAATCCCCACGTTATTTTCACCAGTAGTTTGATAACCAGCTGCATTACCAACGGATATGGTATTTTTTCCTGCAGCTTCTGCATCTGGTCCAACAGCAATAGCATTTATACCCGTAGCCTTATCATTATTTCTATTACCACCAATTGTAGAGTTTACAGAAAAATATTTTACAGTCGCTGCTTTTAATTGAGATACATTAACAGCATCATTATCATTTACACCATTAGCTACGTTACCAAGAATACGTGGTTTTGTTGTTCGTAAATTTGCATTCGGCTCAGAAACATTAACTAGAGCTAAGGATGTTGGTGTCTGTTCTGAAGTACCTGTTGGAACAGTTCCATCCTCTCTGATATCACTTGTCCGATAATATTTTTCAACCTTATTACCATTTTCTGTAGTTACAACCTTTGAAAGTGGTTGACCTAAAGAATTCACATTCACAACTGAGCCGGATCCACCATTCATAATGTTCGTAACTTTACGAGCCAAAGAGTAAATTTGAGAACCATTGACCGCATCAGTACTTGTTTGGGAGACCTCACCTGGCGCCACATTTTTAAGCTGACGTTCGAAACCTTTTGCACCAAAAGATACTACATCACCAGGGGCGATATTTTCACCACCAGACCACTTAACTTCAACACCATCAATAACGGCATTTACTTGTTTTGTCGCATAGTGATCTGTATTGGAACCACCACCGATGGCAACAGAGTTATCAAAGTTAGCACGAGCGCCGGTACCAATAGCTACAGCATTAGTAACAGGTTTATCATTAACAACCTGGCCTTTATCATTCATACGAGTCATACTGTCAGCTGCAGTACCAATTGCAACGCCTGCATTACCGGCAAGAGCACTTGTACCATAGGCTACACCAGCATGTCCTGCTGTAGTGCCTTTGTATTTTGATAAATCATACCCTGTTAGATCAAGAATTGCATTTCTTAAGGTACCAGTAACTTCAGTATCATTAGTGTTCGTATAAGAGACTTGCTGATTTGAAGCATTTTTAGCATCATCGCCACCAATGGCAATAGCAGCATGACCATCAACCTTTACATTGCCACCAATAGCGATTGATTGGTCACCTGTAACAACAGCACCTTCATCTGGAGAAAGACCACTACCAATGGCAATGCCTTGTGTTACATTGGCTGCTACACGAGAATTTGATCCTATTGCAATTGCTCGACTTGTAGTTGTTAAACCTGCACCAGTCTTAGTTTCTGCTTGTGCATTTCTACCAATAACAATACTCTCTTCACTTAAAGATTTCGCCCCATTACCGATAGCAATACCATTTTGTCTTGTAACTGAACTAGAAGGACCTATGGCAATAGAATCAGATGCTTGTGCCCCATCATTATCAACATTACTACCAGTACCTGCTGCTGTAGAGTTCACAGATACGTATTTTAGCGGTTTAACAGCCCTTGCTACAGCATATAATTGGGATCCATTAATAGCATCTGTACTTGTAGCAGATACTTCCCCTGCTGCAACATTTTTAATTTGTCGTGTTGCGCCAGCACTACCTACAGAAACTTGCATATTTGGATTGCCTGTGGCACCTGCAAAATTATAGGTAATACCATTAATCGTAGTAGATCCTTGACTTGTAGCTCCTGTCGCCGTTGTAGAACCACTACCTAGCGCAACAGCACCTTGTAAAGTCGCTTGTGCATTTGTGCCAATCGCTACTGCATCTTCCGAAGTAGCCTTAGCATTCTTACCAATAGCTACAGCACCTGTTGCAGAGGCGGTCGTTCTATCGTTAGATGTATCATTGTCTTGGCTTCCAATAGCTAAACCACCATTCGTTGCGGTTGCATGGTGACCGATGGCTGTAGATGTCCCCGAAGCAGATACCTTTCGACCCATAGCAACGGCAAAACCACCATCTGCACTAACTGTATGGCCAATAGCCATAGAGGTAGACCCACTAGCAAAGGCATTAAAGCCCATCGCCAATGAATAAACACCTGTTGATGCAGAATCTTGACCGATTACAACACCACCGGCATAATTATTGCCCGTATCCTCAAGGACGCCTTTACCAATAGCTACGCCACCTGTTGCGGCTAACGCTTTTTGACCTACTGCGACACCACTATTCTTAGCATTGGCATAGTACCCCACTGCAACGGCAGTATCACCTTCTGCAGTAGTGGCGTAGTTAATTGTTCTATTCGTATTAACAACGCCAGCAGTAGAGTTTAAACTACCTGCAAAGCCTATAATACCAGAACCACCAGCGCCACTACCAACAGCTACGGAGCTTGCTCCCGTAGCTGTCGTATTCGTACCGACTGCTAATGCTCTACCACTCGTTGCACTTGCTTTTTTGCCAATAGCTAGTGATTCGTTTCCAGTTGCAGATGCTTCCATCCCCACAGCAGTAGCTGTTGAACCTGTAGCACTGGCTAGAGATCCTAATGCAGTAGCTGATGCTCCCGTTGCTTCAGAAGATCGACCTAATGCGGTAGCACCAATATTAGTACCTTTTGAATTTGCACCAATGGCAATAGCTTTTTCAGAATCTGCAAGTGTAGATGTACCTAAAGCAATAGCATCTGAGCCAGATGCTATTACATTACTACCGCCATCTGTACCCGAACCGATGCCAATAGCCCCCGAACCACTTACCGTAACTTTATAACCAATAGCAGTGGCTTTTTGTGCAGAGTTGGCAATTGTAGAACCAATGCCAATGGATTGATTACCTTTAACATTAGAGTTATAACCAACTACCGTAGCTGCACCACCCTCAGATGTTACACTGCGGCCTACAGCCAAATCGAATCCATTCTTAGCGGTTGCATTACTACCTAAAGCAGTCGCACCTTGACCTAACGCACTAGTACCATCGCCTACCGCAGTAGCACTTGAATCCGTTGCTTTCGAAACTTTACCAATAGCAACAGAGGCAGCACCAGAAGCTGTACCAGATGCACCTGCAAAAGAATCTAATCCGTTGGCAGTTGCACCAGCACCAATCGCGGTTGACTTTTCAGCACCCGCTTTGGCATTATACCCAATTGCAGTGGCTTTCTCACCAGTAGCCTCTGTTTTTTCAGTATTATCAGTAGCAGAATTACCATTCCCACCACCGATAGCAATTGCGTTAGCTGCAGCGGCTCTCGCACTACGGCCAAGTGCAGTGGCATTGCCTCCTGTTGCAACTGCACGTAAACCAATGGCAGCATCGCCCCATTTTGCATAACTGTTAATTATACCACCATTATCATTAATGGGATTATTAATAACATTAATACCAGAACCATAAACATCAGCCCCTGCCAGAGCTTGGTAGCCTAAAGATAAGGAGCCCTCACCATAACCTCTAGCGGATGGTCCCATTGCAGTTGAGCCTTCTTTAGTAGATCTAGATTGTACACCTATAGCGATAGAGTTGTCCGCAGAAACATTCGTATTCCAACCAAGACCTATGCTGTAGTCCCCGTTTACAGAAGTTGCTACACCAAGTGCTGTTGCACCAGCACCTTTAGCATTTGTATGAGCACCAATAGCGGTAGCACCTGTATAATCTGTTGAGCTCTTGTATACACCTTCAGCCACGGAATCAGATCCAATTGCTATTGATTTTGCTGATTTAGAATTTGCATTTCTGCCTATAGCTATAGAATTTTGACCTACTATAGTTCCATTTACAGTAGCACCATTACCAATCCACATAGCATTTTGGCCTGTAACACCACCTGGTAGAGCAGCAGCAACGGTTGAATCTCCACCATTAACCATCGCCAACGCCGCAAATATCCCGGCCACTACGATTTTCTTTTTACCTGTTTTGTTCTTCGCAATTTCAGATACTACGATGTAGCACTGTTTTGACTTAGACCAAATTACTTTAAAAATCTTGTTCATTCGTTTTCCTTTTACTAACTATCTCTCAAAACCATATCTTATATAAATCAATTTCTAGTATTTGTATTTCGTTATACCTCAAAATATACCCATTATATTTTAAAGCTCATTTCATAATTCTATCATATTTTATCTATATCAAACAATGAAATTTGATGCATTATACGAATATTTAATTGCAAATCAAATATCTTCGAAAGTCAAAAGAATATAGATTTAATCTATTTCTTTTATTTTTATCTATGTATATTTTTATCTTTTTGGATAAATATTTATGAATGAATATGCAATCAAATTGTTAATCTGTATTCTAAATAATATATCTATTTAATTTTAATATGAGTATTTTTTATCTCATATTTATTATCCAGTAATATATTTTATTTTTAAAATGTATTTTCTAATTCATTTTATATTTAAGATAAACTTTTCAATAGGATAGATAATTTCAAATACAAAAAAGCCACCACTCATAACGAGTGGTGGCTTTCACCATATACATATTCATACATGAAGATATACAAATATATAAATTGTGTATGCACCTAAAACTATGCTTTAGAAGCAAGCAATTGATCAACAGCTGCTTTCAATGCATCGATTTCAGATTGTTGTTTATCAAGCTTAGCCTTGTACGCTTCATTTTCAGAACGTAATTGAGTCATTTCATCTTGCATTACATAAATGGAGCTAATAGGGCCCGCTTTATAACGATCAGGAATATTTTTCTTTTCAGCACTAATGCCAAATTTGTGTGTTACGCCCGCATTAATCATATTATGGTTGCCACCAACAGACACACCTACGTTAAACATAGTATTGTCATTTGTATAGTGTGCAATACCTAATGCTGCTGCGCTTTCACCACGATAGTTACCTACGCCAGCCATGATTTGTGTTGGAGCCAATGGATCGTATTGAATTGGTTTCAACGCCGCCATCGCAGCCGCATGAGCACCTACACGTTGCGTTTCGGTAGCAACCTTGCTAATTTCTTGACGAAGTTGCGTTGTATTCCCCGCATTGTTTTGGGTCATTTGATTAATCGCATCAGCCACATTATCTGCAGTTGCGAGATCATTGCCACTAGCCGCAGCATGTCCATTTGCAACGGAAATAGTCGATGTTTTAGCATCGTATTTCACTACGCCACTAGCTGCTACAGTTGCTTTTGTATGATCACCATCAGTGAAATTTAATCCACTTGCAATGCTCGTTGTTTGACCATTTAAACCATTCGCAGCATAGGCAATTTTAACATTGTTCGTATTTAATGATAATCCGATACCTGCACTTGTAGCATTAGTCGTAATCATGGTATCGCCAGTAACTTTGAAAGTACCATTTTGTAGATTCATAGTTTGTTGGCTATTGTTATCAGCATCAAACTTAAATGTTGCAGAGGATGTGGCACTACTAATTGCTTGTTGTAATTGACCTTCTGTAGCTGCGCGGTCTGGTGTAGTTGTAGAACCAGTCCATGTTGTATTAGATAGACCTGTAATGGTATTTGTTGTACCACCTGTAATTGTTACATTACCAGCTTTCACAGTATTACCTTGAACAGTGTCACCTTTCAGAGTACCAGCGGCAGTCACATTACCAGATGTAGTTACATTTTTAGCAGTTACATCGCCCGTAGCAGTGATATCCTTAGCAGTTACCGTGCCAGTATTGCCGTCTAATTTAACCTCATTAGCGCCTGTACCAGCTGTTACCGTTGTGAAAGCAACATTGTCTTTTGTCTTATAGGTAATATCCTTGCCAGTACGAGATACTTCCATATTGGAACCAGCTTTGAAGTTAACAGTGTCACCACCGGAAATCGTTTCTGTACCGGTCGTACCATCTGCAGCAAGTTTCCATGCAGATTGAGATACTGCTTTTGCAGTCGCCGCATTAATAGCGTCAGCTACATTTTTCGCAGTTGCAAGACCATCATTTCCAGTTACGGAAGCTTGGCCTGTTGTGGCATTGCTATCGATGGTTGCACGTTTAGTGGAAATCTCTACAGTACTACCATTCATATTTGTAGAGATATAATCCCCAGTAGCACCTTTCACTGCGAAGGATACATCACCATCTTTTAAAGATTGGCTAGATATAGTACCACTATCCGCAGCAAGAGAAATATTTTTATTCGTTGCTACACTAGCATTGTTAATCTTATCCTTAGTAGCCGTATCTAAACCTACAGTAATGGTTTTACCACTCACTTCAGTAGTAACACCATCTGTACCTACAACCTTCAATGCGTCATTTTTAAGGTTAATAGAACCATTATTATTGCCATCTGTGATGTTAAGTACTTGAGCACCTGTCGCTTTAGTAACAGCATTAGTAACGGTTGTATTAACGATGTTGGCTACATCATTTGTTGTCGCTACACCATTAGTAGTGGATTTAGCTGTACCATCTGTATTACTACCAAATGCACCTTGTTTGATAGACACAGTTACCGTATCAGTAGCAGCAGACGTAGTAATAAAGTTGCCATCACCTGCTACTTTGAAGGATAAACCACCATTTTTATTGAGTGCTTGTCCTGTTGTAGACGTACTATTATCACCTGTTAATGTGAAAGTATTCGCCCCTAGTGTATTGACCGCTGCACTTGAATTAGTAACCGCTTTGTTAATTGCGGTATTAACAGCATTTTTTACATCATCTGTTGTAGCTACACCTGCTGTGTTTGTGATATTACCATTGCCATCAGTAGACAAAGAACCTTGCGTTACATTGAACTTCACAACACCACCAGCTGCTACTTCTGCAGTTGTTAATGTACCATTAGAGAAGTTAAAGCCATCTTTTAATGATACAGTTTGACCTGGAGTAGTAGTATTTGCTGTGTAGCTGATATTTGTATTCTTAGTCAAATTAGTAGTTAAATCACTAATCGCCTTTGTGATATCACCAATATTTGCAGCGTTCGTAGAAGTCGTACCACCACTAGCAACATTGGTAATCACTGTATTACCTGCATCAATACCTGTCGTTGTAACAGATGGACCACCTGTTAAACGGAATCCAGTTGTATTCATAGAGGCATTACCAGCTGTAAATGTATTACTACTTACTGCGCCAGTTGTACCATCCAATGTAATAAGGTTTGTAGCAGAACCAACTTTTACGGTATTTGCTGCCTTTACAGAATCTACAGTAAGGTCTTTTTTCGTCTTAACCGTAATCTTCTTACCATCTGTACCATCTTGTGTAATCTCGATGTTGTCACCATTAATGAGATCAACCGTATTACCACCAGACACTTTTGTAGCTGTACCACCATTAGTAGAAATGTTCCATGCAGATCCATCTTTAGCAGATGTGACAGCTTTAGTGATAGCATCATTCACAACAGTTTTCATGTTATCTGCAGTTACTACACCGCTATCAGTTACATTTAGAGAGCCATCTGCAGCATTACTTAATTCACCTTTTTTAACAGTTACTTTTACAGCATCTGTAGTAGCACTAGTAGATACTAAATCGCCATCACCCGCTACTTTGAACGCTAAGCCACCAGATTTATTGAGTGCTTGCGCTGTTGTATCTGTAGAATCTGCTTTTAATGTAAATGTATTATTACCTAATGTGCCCAACGAGGTAGTTGCATCAGTAATTTTTTGACTTAATGCTGTATTAGCATTATTAATTGCTGATGCTACATCCGCAGCTTTAGCCACACCAGCTGTCGCTGTAGTTGTACCATCAGACTTATTAGTAAATGTACCTTGTGCTACATCAACAGTAATCGTTTGACCATTCAAAGACGCTGTCGCAGCACCTGTACCTGCTACTGTTAATTTTTGAGTTTTAAGGTTAACGGAGCTATCTGTACCACCTGCGGAGATATCTAATTTTTGATTTCCTGTCGCATTGGTAACAGCCGCAGTCACCGCACTATTAACAGCACTTGCTACATCACTCGTTGTTGCCACGCCAGTTGTGCCAGCAGATACAGTACCATTGGTATCCGTAGATAATGAACCTTGTGTTACATGGAACTTCACAACACCACCAGCTGCTACTTCTGCAGTTGTTAATGTACCATTAGTGAATTTGAAACCGTCTTTTAAGGATACAGTTTTAACTGGAGTATCGTTGTTTGCTGTGTAACTAATACTTGTGTTCTTAGTCAAATTAGTAGTTAAATTATTGATTTCTTGTGTAACTTTATCATTTACATCACCTACGGTAGCCGCATTAGAACGGGTTGTACCACCACTAGCAACATTGGTAATTGGTTTATTACCAGCATCGATGCCAGCAGCCGTTACAGATGGACCACCTGTAATATGGAACCCTGTTGTATTTAATACGGAAGTACCTGCTGAAAAGGAGTTACCTGTAAATATATTACCACTAACGGCTCCAGTCGTACCATCCAAGGTAATAAGGTTAGTACCAGAACCTACTTTTACAGTATTGGCTGCAGTTACAGAATCTAATGTAAGATCTTTTTTCGTCTTAACCGTAATCTTCTTACCTGTACCATCTTGTGTAATCTCGATGTTGTCACCATTAATGAGATCAACCGTATTACCACCAGATACTTTTGTAGCTGTACCACCATTAGTAGAAATATTCCATGCAGAACCATCTTTAGCAGATGTAACAGCTTTTGTAATCGCATCATTCACAACAGTCTTCATGTTATCTGCTGTTACTACGCCATCTGCAGTTTTATTAATTGTCCCATCTGTATTTGTAGATAATGTACCTTTTTTAACAGTTACATTTACAGTATCCGTAGTAGCACTTGTGGATACTAAGTCACCATCCCCTGCTACTTTAAATGCTAAGCCACCAGACTTATTAAGTGCTTGAGCCGTTGTATCTGTAGAATCTGCTTTTAATGTAAATGTATTATTACCTAATGTGCCTGTTGCATCAGTAATTTTTTGACTTAATACGGTATTTGCATTATTAATAGCAGCCGCTACATCAGTCGCCTTAGCTACACCAGCTGTAGCACTAGTTGTACCATCGGACTTATTAGTAAATGTACCTTGTGCTACATCAACAGTAATCGTTTGATTATTCAAAGACGCTGTCGCAGCACCTGTACCTGCTACCGTTAATTTTTGAGTTTTAAGGTTAACAGAACTATCTGTACCACCTGCGGAAACATCAAGTTTTTGTGTGCCAGTAGCAGTATCTACAGCTTTTGTAATCGCTGTATTAACAGCCGTAACCATATCATTAGCATCAACAACACCAGCAGTTCCAATTAAAGCACCAGTTGTCGTATTATTTGTCAATGTACCTTTTGCTACATCAACTGTAATTGTTTGACCATTCACAGTTGCTTTTGCAACACCTGTACCAACAACTTTTAAACTTTGGTTCTTTAAGTTAACAGTACCACTATTCGTACCATCTGTAACTCCAAGACTTGTAGACAAATTAGATACAGCATCATTAGCGATTGCCTTAACATCACCAATGTTAGCAACATTACCATCATCTGTACTGCTGTTAGATACACGACCAGTGCCTACATTACTAATAGCCTTACCACCTGCATTAATACCATCTGTTTTATCAATGGTAACACCACCAACAGTTACTTTGTCGAAGGATACGTTTTTCGCAGTACCAATGGTAATATTACGACCTGTATTTGTAATAGCGATATTATCACCGTTAATGAAGTTTACAGTTTCTCCACCTGCTACAGCAGTATTATTACTACCATTAGTAGACACATTCCATGTAGCCGCAGTTTTAGCAAGACCTTTGATATGTGTATCACCAGCTGTTGATAAATTAGATAAATCCTTATTCGCTGCATTAGCCGCTTGAGTAACAGCATCTTTTAGTTTTTGTGTGGCTGCTACAGATACATTCGTACCACTAGCTGATGTACTAATTAAAGCATCACTACCACTTTCACCATTAATATAGAACTTAATACCAGTCGCTGAGTTTAAAGTTTGACCAGTAGTAGAACCAGATTGAGTAGCTAATGTAATTGTATTTTTCCCTAATTCACTAGTGGAATCAGCAACAGCCTTAACTGCTGCATCCATTTGATTTTTATTAACCGCATCAGTACCAGCTACAGCTTGGCTCACGCCAGAAATAACTTTATTACCAGCATTAATGCCAGTAGATGTTACAGATGGTCCACCAGAAATAGTCAAACCACTTGTATTCATAATGGTATTGCCAGCCTTGATACTTTTACCAGAAACCTCACCAGTTGTACCATTTAAAACAATCTGATTAGCCCCAGTACCAACAGTTACATTATCAGCTGTAAGCTGATCAGTCGTACCCACAGTAATAGTTGTACCTGTTTGTGTAAGGCTGATATTTTTACCATCTTTGAATGTAACCTTATTACCACCTGAAACTTTTTGAGCTGCTCCTGAATTAACCGCTAAATTCCATGCAGAACCTTCTTTAGCTTGATTAATAGCTGTAGCAACATTTTGAGCCGTTGCCAATCCATCAGCACCAGATAGAGACGCCGTTCCTGATGCATCACTTTGAATTGTACCTTTTGTAGTATTAATAGTAACCGTATTACCAGCCATAGAGGTAGTAATATAAGATCCACTAGATCCCTTAACATTAAAATCTACATTGTTATCGTTTAATGATTGACTAGAACGAGTACCACTATCCGCACCTAATGAAATAGTACGTTTTACAGCTGTTTCAGAATCAGCAATAGATTTTTTAGTAGCTGCATTTAAATCATAAGTAACTTGGCCATTATTTCCTACTGTTGCTACTGTAGATGTACCATTAGTAAAATTAAGTCCATCAGATAATTTAACACTATTCGTTGTACCACTATTAGCTTTGTAAGTAATTTTTTGATCCGCATTTGCTTGGTTAATTGCTTCCGCTACATTTTTAGCATCAGCCATACCAGCGCTTGCACTTGCAGTACCATTTGATACAGTAATATCTTTTTTAACACCTTTAATAGCGATACCTTGGCTCGCTGCAGTTGTAGTTATATATGTTGTATCTCCAGTAATAGCTAGCTTACTATTTGCTAAATTAACATCTCCACTGGAACTATTATCGCCAGTAAAAGCTAAATTAACACTCTTAAGTTGAGCTACGTTAACAGCATCTGTATCCTTTGTACCAGCTGCAAGGCCTGTAATTTGACGTGTATTAGTGCTATCACCAATAGAAACAGCACCCCAAGTACTTGTCAACGCTTTTCCCGTTAACCCAGCATATTTATTTGTACGATTTGTATTAGCATCATATCCAGATACACCCGAAGCTGTATCAGCAATAGAATATGTACCTAGCGCAACACCTCTCTCTACAGTAGCTTGCGAACTACCACCAATCGCTATAGCATACTCTTTGTTTGCAACGGAATTCATCCCAATAGCAGTAGAATATGTACCTGAAGCAGTACTTTGTGGGCCTAATGCTGTTGCAGATGACCCTGTAGCCTTACTTGTTTTACCTAATGCTACACCATTAATTGAATCAGCTACTGAATCTTGGCCAATGGCAATAGAATCACTATTGCTTGCATTCGCATTCTTCCCTAATGCAAGAGAATCTGAACCAGTGGCTTTCGATGATGTACCTATGGACACTGCATCAGATCCACTTGCGGCTGCTTGTTTACCAATTGCTGTAGCGGCTTCACCAGAAGCAACTGTAGCTGTACCAATAGATACAGCATCCGTAGCACTTGCAGTAGTATGTGTACCAGTATCACCACTGGAACCAATAGCTACCGCATTTTTACCAGATACATCTACTTGGTAACCAATACCAGTACCATATTGTGCAGCACTTGTGATATTAATAGTAGAACCAAGACCTGTACCTTGGTTGGCATGTACTTGAGAATTATAACCTACTAAAGTAGCAGCGGATTGATCAACAGTTAAGTCCCAGCCCAGACCAGTAGATCTTTCTTTTGTAACTTGTACATTTTTACCAATTGCAGTTGCACCCCAACCAGTGGCACTGTTACCAGCACCAATTGCAATAGTTGCAGTGCCATCAGCAGTTGCACCTTCACCAACAGCAATAGCTTGGCTAGTCTTAGCTTGAGTGTTCTTACCTAATGCAATAGAATTACTTTCAGAAGCTGCTGCACTTGTACCAACTGCAATTGCATCAGATTTACTTGCATTTGCACCGTTACCAATTGCAGTAGCACTATTAGCAGTAGCAGATGTATCTGTACCAAGAGCAATTGCACTTTCACTGTTAGCTGTAGCTTGACCTAATGCAACAGCACCTTTCCCAGTCGCCTTTGCATTCCAACCACCTGCAAAGGCATTCCAAGCAGCTGAGGTATCATTACCTAAAGAAATACCACCTCTACCAGATGCATTTGAGTTTTGTCCGATGGCAATCGCATTCTCTTCGCTAGCAGTTGCATTGCTAGTACTATGACCATTAATAGAAATAGAACCTTTTTTATTTGAGTAACCAAATGATGCACTTGCATCAACATCCATCGTCGCCAATGGCTGCATCATTAAAGACGCCAAAATACCAGCTACAACGATTTTCTTTTTACCTGTCGTGTTTTTCGCCATTTCAGATACGACTACGTAGCATTGTTTGGACTTGGACCAAATAACTTTAAAAATTTTATTCATTTTCGCTTCCTTTTCACTAACTAACCTCTCAACTACATGAAATATATTTTCAAAAACATAATGAAGTCTAGCTCTTTCTAGAGCAATAAAACCCATTAACTTCTAAAAAACTATGAATTTGATTTCATTATTCTATCACACTCTCCTCATATTTCTCAATTGCAAATTATACGGATTAAGAATATTTAATTCCTATTTCGAATTTTGTCTATTTTTATACTTTGCTTGTATTCACTACACTATATATGAATTCTATATGTATTTTAATTCATATTGTATGTATTTTCATCATATGTAGCATTTCTTCCATTCTCATTATCAATCCGTTATTGATTTTACACAACTTAAGCTATACCAAATTGGTTCATTTTATTCTCATTTTTTATAGATGATTTTTGATTAAGAAAATGTATCGATATATTTTTAAGCAATACGATAAATTATTTAATGTTGATTTATACTTTATATGCAAAAAAGCCACTCCCTATTACAAGGAGTGGCTTTCATAAAATACATATACATACAAAATTATGTGTAAACTTATAAATCAGTCGTTTTTTACATATTATATTATTGTTTTTAGAGAAAATACAAATGTACTTTGTGCAAAAGCTAGCCGAATTTTGCTATGCAAATTTTGCATATATGCCCTATACATCTCTTGTGCCTCTTCCACAGATACAATATCAAAGGCAATTCCATCTCCAATAGGCAATTGGCTCAATCTAGGCAAATCGGCGGTAATAACGGTGCCGATTTTTGTATAGCCCCCCGTTGTTTGGCGATCCGCCATTAAAACAATAGGATTACCATCCGATGGTACTTGGATAGATCCAAATACAGCGCCATCAGAGATAATATCGGCGCCGTCGATGTGTTCAACAGGTGCCCCATCTAACCGAAAGCCCATTCGGTCGCATTGGATGGTCAATGTATAGAGTTCACTGCTAAAATTGCGAATACCTGTTTCTGTAAAGTACGTTGCTTGTGAACCCAGTACAACGCGTAGTGGTTCGTGGCATTCACGGCCGCCCCGATTAAATAGAACCGTATTAAATAAATGATTTGATTCTCTAGTATAGTCGCAGATAATAGTATCACGCGCGCAGTCCTTCAAACGCACTTCATCGCCCGCTGCTAAGGGACGGCCCTCAAATCCACCAATATTCGCCTTTGTATGCGTCGCTACACTGCCGTTGATTTCAGGCACATCGATGCCGCCGGCGAAGGAAATATACATGCGCACCCCACATTGGCTAAAGCTGCCAGAGATGACATCGCCGTCATGACAAACAAAGGGAATGTACCGCGGCACCTCCACATTATTAATGGTTGGCTGCATGTCAGCGCCTGTGAAAGCAACAATGCATGTGCCTTTCACCTTTAGCGTAGGGCTGAGCACGGTGCACTCCAAGGCCCCTACGGGCTTCGCATTCCCTACGAGGGCTTGGCCGATAGCATAGCTTTCACCATCCATAGGGCCCGCCACAGGCATACCATATTGTTGAAAGCCTACGCGCCCTCCGTCTTGTACGGTGGTCATCATACCAGGCGCAACCACCTCAAAGGACGCATTCTTATATTCACTTACCGCCACGGAGGTCGCCTACCTTTACATGATGTACAACGGGCTTAAAAGAGGAGCCCAATTTCTTAATACAGTGGAACTCACTTTCATCAATAGGAACATAGCGCACATAGTCGCCCGCCTTGAGAAGGGCCGCCTCTTCACGAGAAGCATCGTACATGGACAGAGGCGTGCGTCCTATAATCTGCCATCCTCCAGGGGAATCCGATGGATAGGTGCCGGTCTGCTCACCCGCGATACCTACAGATCCTGCCGGAATATGCGTGCGAGGCGAGGACAGGCGAGGCGTAGCGATGCGTGGATCCATGCCACCTAGATACGTAAAGCCTGGAATAAAGCCCATCATATACACAAGATAATCTGTGCCGCTATGAATGCTCACCACGTCGGTCTCTGTTAAGTGATTATGAGAGGCTACAAATCCAAGGTCTGGGCCAAATTCACCACCATAGACGGTTGGTATTTCTACGACCGTCACGAGTTCATTTTCATCAGCACTCACATGCTGCGTACAAATAGGTTCAAGAATGTGGCACAGTTCAGCATAGGTGTAGCGCAGCGCATCATACTGAATGAGAAGCGCACAATAGGTAGGCACCATCTCAATAATCCCCTCTAAATGGAGGCTTTCAATACCCGCCACAGTCTGACGGATACGCTGATTAATCTTAGGGTCAATAACTTGACCGAATTCGATGGAGATAGCACTATCCCCAACCGGAGAAATTGTGGGATTCATACGTGCCCCCTAACCTAATAATTTTGCAATACCTTGCAAGGATGTAACACCGATATAAGCAGTCACAAGCACAACAATCCAACCGGTGTAGAATAGAACCGGATTGTGCTTATAGTCCCCTACGATATTCGTCTTACGCGTTGCCAATAGCATAACGGCTAAGGTAACAGGCAAGATCAAACCATTCACAGAACCCGCCACGATTAACAGCGTAGCCGGTTTGCCGATAAAGATAAGAATGCATGTGGACACGAAGATGAATGCCATGATGGTCAATTTTTCATACCGTTCCACCACCTTGAACAAGGTTTTAAGGAAGGATACCGATGTATAGGCAGCGCCCACAACGGAGGTCAACGCAGCGCAGAAGAATACAATACCGAATAATTTATGACCGATTTCACCAGCACCAAGTAAGAACGCAGAACCTGCTGGGTCCTTTGGATCTAATGCAAAGCCCATGGATACTACGCCGAGTACGGCTAAGAATAACAAGATACGAACAATGGCGTCTACAGACATGCCCATGAAGGCAGCGCGACGCACATCTTTTAAATGTTCACGGCCTGTAATGCCCGCATCAATCAAGCGATGGCCGCCGGAGAATGTAATGTACCCACCTACGGTACCGCCGATAAGGGTAATCGTAGCTAGCCAAGGGTAATTGGTTGGCACGATGGCATGGGTTGCAGCCTCTGCTACAGGAGGATTTGTGGAAAACGCTACATAACCGATGAGTACGAGCATCACTGTGCCCAATACCTTCGCCGTGTTATCGAGAACGCCACCCATTTTAGGGGATGCAAATAATAAAATCCCCAAAATACCACTGATGGCTGCTGCCGTCGTCGTATCGATGCCGAACACGATGTTAAGCCCCATGGATGCACCGCCAATGTTGCCGATATTAAACGCAAGGCCCCCAAGGGAAATCAAGAATGCTACGAAGTAACCAAGGCCGGGCAAGACCTTATTCGCAATATCTTGGCCCCGCATTTGGGATATGCCGATGATGGTCCACACATTGAGCTGTGCAATGATAGAGAAAATAACGGACACCACAATGGCGAACGCAAAATCCGCCTGTAACTGGCCTGTAAACGCCGCCGTTTGTAACATAAATCCTGGTCCAATGGATGACGTGGCCATCAAAAATGCTGCCCCTAAGAGGACAGATAAACTCGCTTTTCCTGTAATCGGTTTCATACTGACTCCTTTTATCTATTCTGATTCTATCTATTCTTATACAATCGATTGTAATCTATCGATTCTGAAAATTCGCTACCACGACACCTGCCTTAGTGAGGCCTTCACGAATATACTTTGTGAAAGCTATCGCTTTTGGATTATCGCCATGAACGCATACGGAATCGGCTGCAATATCGATTGTTTTACCCGTATTCGTTACAACCTTGCCTTCTTGCACCATCATGAGCACCCGTTCCAAGGCCTCTTGCGGATCTTTTATGAAAGCCCCCTCTTCCGTACGGGGTACCAAGGTGCCTTCTTCTGTATACCCTCGGTCTGCAAAAACCTCTTGGATGACAGGGATACCTCGTCGCTCCGCCTCTTTGGCTATATAACTACCACTGAGCACCATGGCTCGAACATTGGGATTCACCGCTTGTAAACCATCTAATACCGCATCAGCTAATTCCGGCGTTACACACGCCATATTGTAAAAGGCACCATGCAATTTCATATGCTGCAACTCTACATCGTACTGATTGCAAAATCCTTGCAACGCACCGAGTTGGTAGATCATATACGCCCGTGCCTCATCAGGACTCACCGCCATCCTACGGCGTCCAAAGCCCATCAAATCAGGATATCCCGGATGGGCCCCTACAGCTACGCCCTTCTCCTTGCACATCTTAACAGTGGCCTCCATGATGAGAGGATCCCCGGCATGCCAACCACAAGCCACATTGGCACTAGTGACGTGATTTAACACCTCACTATCCATGCCTAATGTGTAATTGCCAAAGCTTTCACCTAAATCGCTATTTAAATCTATATAATGTGACATCACTATGCTCCTCTCGTTCTTCATCTTTCTTATATGCTTGGTTTTCCTTATATTCTAATGTCCCTTATATCTTCATCTCTTTTTTAAATTCTATAGAATATAGTAACATGATTATACAAAATATATTGATACGTTATCAATGATTTTTGTCATGTATACAAAATTCATATAATAACGCAAAAAAGCACTCGACGTAATGTCGAGTGCTTTCACAATCAATAGGACTATTGTTATATGTGTGTATATGGAGAGAGTTGTAAGGGATTCAATGAAAGGGTCAATAGCCTACCGATTATTTATTGTCCTTGGATGCAGCATCATCAGCTTGTTTGCTGTGGTCTGCAGATTTGTCATCATCGGATTTAGCATCGGATGTGTTAGCAGCATCCTTGTCGCTAATCACGATGTGACCATCTACAACATCAGCCAATAAGTGTTTCGCATCGATGTGATCCAAGTAGTAATCAGTTACATTGTCACGAATTTCAGATTCAATAACACGACGTAATGGACGAGCGCCCATTGTTTTGTCATAACCTTGTTCCATCAACAAATCTTTAGCTGCGTCAGTTACATCTAAGGTAATTTGTTTTTTAGCCAAAGTTTTGTTAACTTGGTCGAGCATCAAATCAACGATTTTCTTCAAATCTTCTTTGCTCAATTGATTGAATTCGATAACAGCATTGAAACGGTTCAAGAATTCAGGACGGAAGAATGGAGCAATGCGGTCCATTACATCGACTTTGTTTTCATCATCATTGTCACTGCCATAACCGAAACCTGCATTGGATGTAGCAATGATAACAGTATTCTTGAAGTTTACTGTGTTACCTTGACCATCTGTTAAGCGACCATCGTCCAATACTTGAAGAAGTAATGTAATAACTTGAGGGTCTGCTTTTTCGATTTCATCGAACAATACGATGGAATATGGATTACGACGAACGCGTTCAGTCAATGTATTGGAGTTATCTTCGTAACCAACATAACCAGCTGTAGCACCAATCAATTTGGAAACCGCTGTGCGGTCATTGTATTCGGACATATCCAAGCGGATGATAGCGTCCTTGTTACCGAACATATCAAGTGCTAATTGTTTAGCCAATTCTGTTTTACCAACACCAGTAGGACCTACGAATAAGAAGCTACCGATTGGACGGTTACCTTCGTCAAATCCTGCACGGTTACGACGGATAGCTTTAGAAACAGCTTCTACTGCTTTATCTTGACCGATAACATGAGCTTGTAAACGAGATTTCATATCTTTCAAACGTTCAATATCGGATGCACCCATTTGAGAAACAGGGATACCAGTCATACGTTCTACCGCTTCCGCTACATCGTTAACCTTAGCCACAACCTTTTGGTTATCAGTATGCTTGTCGATTTCTTCTTGCAATTTTTGAATACGCATCTTTTCGTTAATAGCGGATTCATAATCTTCTTTTTGAGCAAACTCTTCTTGTTTTGCTTTAGCATCTGCAATATCTGCTTCTAATGTTTTAATATCAGTTACCGGATGTTGAGATGCCAAGTGAGCTGCTGTTACATCGATCAAGTCGATGGCTTTATCTGGCAAGCTACGTTGAGGAATGTATTGTACGGAATAATCTACAGCGGCTTTCAAAACGGCATCTGGCAATTCAATGTTATGATGCGCTTCGTATAATGGACGAATGCCTTGTAGAATTTTGAAAGTATCTTCTGCAGATGGGGCATTGACTTTTACTTCATTGAAACGACGCGCAAGTGCTGCGTTTTTCATGATTGTGTTACGGTATTCATCTTGTGTTGTAGCACCGATAACTGTTAATTCACCGCGGGACAAAGCAGGTTTTAAGATATCCGCCAAGCCCTTGGAGCCTTGACCATCACCTGTGGAACCAGCCCCCAAGATTTGGTGGATTTCGTCGAAGAACAAGATGATATTACCAGCGGCCTTAACTTCTTTGATAAGGTTTTGGATATTTTCTTCGAAGGAACCACGGTATTGAGTACCAGCTTCCAAACCGGAAATATCGATGGAAATGATTTCTTTATTTTTAATCGCTGCTGGAACATCGCCATTTACAATGGCTTGTGCCAAGCCTTCTACAACAGCTGTTTTACCAACACCAGCATCGCCGACTAGAACTGGGTTGTTTTTTGTACGGCGTGCTAAGATTTCAGCAGTTTCTTGAATTTCTTTGTTACGACCGATAACAGGATCAAGCTTACCGTTACGAGCTTCGTCTGTTAAGTTCGTACCTAAACGAGCAAGGATACCATCCTTTTTCATTTTACCTTGTTGAGCTGCAGCTTGTGCTACTTGGATTTCTTCATTAGTAGGCAAATGACCTGTTTGACGATAATAAGCAAACTCTTCAGGAGTTACTTCACGACCATTAATTTTATAACGGCGGTTTTCTGTGGAATAACCTCCCATATTACTCATCAATTGATTAAACAAATCATTCATGCTACCAAATTCGCTACCAAAGTTATTGAAATTGTTATTCATATAAATTACCTCACTTTTTCACTACAAGTATATCTGTTTGACCTTTTAAGTCTCTTTAATTTCTTGCTTTATTTCTAGGTTTCTTTAACCTTATGTCATTATAATAATCTTATTAAGTCAAAAAGTCAATAGGTCAAAGTATAAATTTTTGACTTTTTTTGACTTTTATTTTGACAAATATAATTTTATTGATAAAAACACAGATAAATACTAGGTTTATAGGAGGTTCCCTATTTATATTTTTTTGCTTGTTTTATCAAATTTCTATTGTTTGTATTGATTTATTCCCTATATAATAGAAATAAAAGTCAAATATATAGTAAATATAAAAGTCAAAAATACAGTAAAGGAATTTAATTTATGATGACAAAAGATCAGAAAAATACCGATTGCAAAACAAACCACAAACCCTCTATCATAACTAGTGATACTAATAAAGATCTAAAAAAGCAGATAAAAGACATCTCGCAACAAGTATTAAAGCGTAATTATGAACTCTATAAAGCATTGGAGAACAAATGAATACAGCTAATATCCAATTCACCTTACAAGATATCTATGAACTCCACGCCCAATTAGAAAGTGCATTTGTCCTTTCACCAGGCGTACGCGATGAAAACCTATTAGCATCAGCCGTCTATCCCCCCTTTCAAACCTTTATGGAAAAAGATCTATACCTGTAAATGATACTCTAAGAATGTACAAAAATGATGATATAAGAATGTACAATTTT
>ERZ507154.97-NODE-97-length-22051-cov-6.09711_pt1 | contig 22051 bp, 14 predicted proteins | sample MGYA00513772_ERZ507154 | MGnify/ENA metagenome assembly ERZ507154
TTGACCTCTAGCTAAAAGCTAGCTTTCTAATCGTGGCATGAAAAAAGGCCCGACAGAGAAGTCAGACCGTTTCTTCAATTTTTTACTTTAGAAGCGAAGTCTGGCGTCGAAACCATTTATGCCTCACTTTGATATAAATTATATCATATCTAAGCACGGAAGGGAATTGAACAATTTCTTTCCGTGTTTTGTTTACAAACCTTCATGCATTCTTCGTTCATAGGTATCATCTTTAGGAAACAGATGGGCCTTCACATATTGATTCCAATAATTGCCTTTTATAATTTCCTTACCATTATATCGTATAGCAGCCCGCCCCTCATGATCAGGCGATTTACTATAAGTGGTAACAAAATATTGAATATGCCCTCGCAAGCTGATAGCAAGATATTCTGTTTCTAACTTATGCCGTATTCCAGACCACGTAGCCATAGGATTCACACCTCAACACACAAAACAAATATACACATTACTTAAAAGGATAATTCTGCTCATAGTCCTCTTGATAATCTAGTTTATGACGAACCGCATCAACTTCATTGGGACTTAGTACATTTCATATTACTATTATTGTATCATAGCAAATCTACTTCACCCTTATAGGTATCTCCTAAGTTTGCAATCTTAGCATCTGAAATAATACTATGCAATAATCCCTCGTTCACCATCTTCTCTAACCAATAACGTAATTACATATTGTGTATTAGGCTCATTCGGCAAAGCAAAAGAAATATCATTGGCCACAAAACTTGGTTTCTCCTTTGTTTTCATAGTACTCCAACGACCATTTATAATATTCGCTCTTTTGAAAGCTGTAAATGGCAATGTATAAGACAGCCCCCCCTTTAGGAGTATGCATATGTACCTCGGTTACAGCATTATATTGGGCTCTAGATATAGAATAGTTTAAATTTCTACGTTTGACATTGCTATATTGAACTTAAGGCCTATAAATGGGTCCAGTCTTAGCTAATCTTATAGAGATTGGCGGTGAGGTTTCCATCAACTGAATCATTAGTATGATATAATATCATATTGTATACTAAGTTATGTATTTGCAAGGAGGAAAATATAATGCAACAATCATGGAAAATTGCATTTGCCTACATAGGTGTTATTGTAGGTGCAGGACTCTCGAGTGGTCAAGATCTTCTACAATATTTTATAAGTTTTGGCCAAATAGGTCTTATTGGTGTTCTATTACTAGGTCTATTAAATGCCGCATTTGGTAAAATCATGCTTTCTTTGGGGAGCTACTATCGTGCAGACAATCATGAAGAAGTTTTTACACAGATTTCCCATCCTATTATTACAAGAATACTTGATTTTGTACTAATCGCTGGTAGTTTTATTATGGGCTTCGTTATGATAGCCGGTGCAGGATCAAACTTAGAACAACAATTTGGACTTCCTTTTTGGATTGGCGGATTAATTTGTTCACTTTTAATCATAACCGTATCATTTATGAACTTTGACAAAATAACCAATGTTTTAGGTGTTTTTACTCCTATCATGATTGTTATGATATTCATCATTACAGGCTACTCTTTTATTGGTAAAAGTCATGATTGGACTACATTAGAGGCTATAGCCCACACAATCAAACCAGCCACAAGCAATGTATGGTTTTCTGTCATTAATTATTATTCTCTATGTGCTATGACAGCTGTTTCTATGGCCTTTATTTTAGGTGGTTCTGTTGTTCGTATTGGTATTGCAGAAAAAGGTGGCACTCGTGGTGGCCTATTAGTCGGATTAGTTGTTTTTATAGCTGCTATCTCTATTTTTGCAAATCTAGATACAGTAAAAGATGCAGATTTGCCGATTCTTGCTATTGCCAATCAAATTCATCCTTGGCTAGCATATATATATGCAATCACAGTCTTTTCACTTATTTTTAATACAGCATTCTCTCTTTTTTATTCTATTGCTAGACGTTTTGCCAACGGCAGTACAAAAAGAATGAGAATTGTTATTATTTCTGTAGTAATCATAGGATATATATGTAGTTTCTTTGGTTTTAAAGATTTGATTAGTATCCTCTACCCAATTCTCGGTTATATGGGACTATTACTCCTAATTATTCTTATTTATGGCTGGCTCCGTGATCGTAAAGATATCATTATGGAAAAACTCTTCCGAAGAAAGATGCTCCATTTATCATTAAAAAAACATAGTCCTCACAAAAATCTTTCAGAAAAAGAACGTGAACTATTCCATACATTAGGTGATATTAGTCAAGCAGATACAAAATCTCTTAAAGAAGATATTCATAATGAAGCAAAAGAAATACTTTCAAATACGGAAACAGTTCAAGAGCTAAAAGACTATGTGGAAGAGCATCTCTCAGTAGATGAAGAAGTTATACATCAAAATATCAATATTCTACAAGAACAACAGGAAGAATCAAAATCAACTGAATCTTCTAAAGATAGACCTATCAAAAAGTCCAATATAAATAACAATGAAGTAAAATGAATAACGAGGAAATAATGACAGGTGTGGAATTAGAAATTATACTAAAAGCTGGAAAAATACTACTTAGCAGTGGCGCCGAAATCAGTCGTACAGAGGATACTATGAATTACATAGCAAGAGCTATGAATTTTAAAGATTTAGAAGCCTACGTATCAAATAGAGGCATTTTTGCAACTGCTAAGAAAGATGATAATACTGAAATTACTCGTATTTATAATGTTCCTGAAGTCGATATTAACCTCAGCAAAATTGAATCAGTTAACGCGCTCTCTCGACGCATTACACAGAAGAGCATTACTATTGAAGAGGTTATAAATGAACTTGAAAAAATTAATACTATGCCTGACTATTCAATTTTTTGGAGATTAGTAGCTTATACAATAGGAGCTTCTGGCTTTAGCTATGCAATTGGTAGTTCAATAACAGACTCTATAATTGCAGGAATTATAGGCTTAATATTAGGCGTCTATATGTGTACGATTAAAAGAATACTTAACTCAGATGTATTAATCACTATTTTAGGTAGTATTCTTATCGCCTTATTGGGGAATCTTTTCATACACTTTAATATAGGATCTAATCTTTCTGTAATACTACTAGGAGCCATGATTGACATTGTTCCCGGAGTTCCTTTCGTCAATGCTATTAGAGAGTATAGCCAGAATAACTATAATACAGGAATAACCCTTATGATGGGCGCGTTACTTACCTGTATTTCAATGGCTGTAGGGGTCGCAGTAGTACAATCACTACTCTTCAACACACAAATGATTCCTCTTTATACCTCTAATTTAGATACTAATTCCTTAACCTCTATGTTTATGCGTAGTATAATGGCTGGTATTGGTACTACAGCATTTGCAATCTTATTCCGTGTAGCTAAACAACATTTTATCGATTGTACAATATTAGGATTCATCTCATGGTTCTTGTTCTTAACATTATCTTCACTACAGTCTAATGTTATGCTCTCCATATTCATCAGTGGTTTTATCATCGCCATAGCATCAAGAATATTGGCTGTTAAACGGAAATGCCCTGCTATAGTTTTCCTAATGACTAGCTTATTCCCTTTACTACCAGGGCTCAGCTTTTATCGATCCATTTATTATATGCTAATGGGACAAGAAACTATTGCCATTAGCTTCGCAAAAGAATCCTTTTTGATAGCTTTTACAATTGCTATATCTATCGTAATTGTAAAACATATAAAACCACCACGAATCCCCAAAAAACACTTATAAATAATATAGCCCTATAACAAATTCATGTAAATTAAAGCATTCTGTAATAGTTTAGTAACATAGTGACTTATATCACCGACAAGATATATTATCAGTTGCTATATTGATAATATAATCCTACTGGGCTGACGGATACGTAGAATTGACTACATGCACAGTAGCACACATCGTGTGATAGCCGACCGTCTGGGCAAGCTTTTGTTCAGATGGTCTTTTTTTATTGCCATCTCATAGCAAATGCTTCTTTATCAATTTTTGATAATCTCACGTGTATGAAAGGAGTTTTCTTATGAGAAATCGTTGGCTTATCGCACTTGCAGCTATTGGGCTGCACATATCCATCGGTAGCGTGTATGCATGGAGCGTGCTCACGCGCCCTATCATGGTAGATATGGGATTTACCTTATCACAAACAACCTGGACTTTTTCACTAGCCATTCTAATGCTTGGTCTATCTGCAGGTTTTCTTGGATCCTTTGCAGAGAAGATTGGTCCTAAAAAAAGCGGTCTCCTCGCCATGTTATTTTGGGTAGCAGGTCTATTCGGTACAGCCTATGCACTTAGCATCCATAGCCTTACCTTACTATATCTATTCTACGGTATCATTGGCGGTATTGGACTAGGCATCGGCTACATCACACCAGTTTCTACGCTCGTAAAATACTTTCCAAATCATCCTGGATTTGCTACTGGATTAGCTATAATGGGATTCGGATTTGCCTCCCTTATTGCAGGTCCTCTTATGCAGTACCTTGTGGCTCATGTGGGCTTAGTAAATAATTTCATTATCCTTGGTATCACCTATCTTATAGTTATGAGTGCTTCTTCCCTTTATTTGAAAGCACCTACTCCAAAAGAACCAACACGCTCTAATCAAGATAAATCTACCATGTACGTACATAATCACGGTATGCTAGCTAATGATGCTATGAAAACGTGGCAATTCAGTGCTCTATGGTGGGTCTTCTTTGTTAATATTACCTGCGGTATTGGGCTCCTATCTCTAGCATCCCCAATGGCACAAGAAACCATTGGCATGACACCAGCAGCTGCGGCCTCTCTAGTCGGTATTATTGGCATTTTCAATGGTGGTGGTCGCATTGTATGGTCCACTATCTCTGATTTCCTTGGACGAGCACAAACTTATATATTATTCTTTATCATGGAAATCATTGCCTTCTATTTACTGTCCCAAACCAATAGTGCATTAACATTCCAGATTTTAATACTCCTCATTATCACCTGTTACGGTGGAGGCTTCTCTTGTATGCCAGCATATCTTGCAGACCTTTATGGTATACGCCAACTCTCTACCATTCACGGCCGTATCCTAACAGCTTGGGGCTTAGCAGGCATCGCTGGTCCCATGATTGTATCGTACTTTCACGAAGCCGGATATGGCTATTCCATGGCTTTAGTATGCTTTGCAGGTTTATTTGTATTAAATACAATAATTGCTATAGTCTTAAAAATGTATGGCAAGAAAAACCTTCACACCTGACACCTACATTTAAACATGAAAAAAGGCCCGACTGTGAAGTCAGACCGTTTCTTCAATTAAATCAATATAAAAGCGAAGTCTGGCAACCAAACCATTTATACCTCACTTTGATATCAATTATATCATAAAAAATCTACTTCGCCCTTATATGTATCACCCAAGTTTGAAATTTTCGCATCAGAGGCGATTCCTGCTAGTGCTGGCAAACTCTTTCGATTTGCATCATATTTATAATAGATTGTATGTATATAAAGATTATGTGCATCTTGCGTGCTAAATCGCCATTCACTAGTACCATCTTCATATTCAAATGTTACCAGTACGCCAGGAACGCCATCATTCCATATATACGTATGGCTACCACTACGCATATTCTTTCTAGTTTTTAACTGTGCTTCAGAGATTGTGACAATGTCAACAAGATTAGCCCAGATTTCTCCCTTATGCTCAACAGGATATACTTCTATCATCTGCGAAATACCTGTAGGGTCCTTATATATTTTAATATGCTCATTACCGGATGCTTCCTCAACGGCATCATTTAATACCCGATAATTGTAGTTATTAAAGCTTTCAAAATGACTATCCTTATTTAACCGTTCTAATGAAGTAATATTAGGCACAATGTAATTAGCGATAATATCTTCGATGCCTCGTTTACCAATACCTCGCTCGCCATCTTCTCTAACCATCAAGGTAAGTACATATTGCGTATCAGGCTCATTATTTAAGGAAAAAGAAATATCATTTGCCACAAAGGTAGGATCGCCTTTAGTTTTCATGGTACTCCAACGGCCATTAATAACCCTTTCCCCTTTGAAAGTACTACCATCAATACTGGATATATCAAACTGATCTTGATTCATATGTGACCATTGTTCCTGCAATGCAGAACGCACATAGCCTTGCTTTAATTCATTATAGGGTTTGCCCAAATACTGAGCACTTTGCTCATACGGATGATTATCCACAACTAAACTAGTATAAATAAAAGGATGGTTAAATGTATACACCAATGTATTAGTATCTTTCACATTCGGAATAGGGGCAGATTGTGTGCCACCTTTGAAAGCTGGAAACGGCAGTGTATAGGAAAGCCCGCCCTTATCAGTATGCATATGGACTTCGGTTACAGCATTATATTGAGCACGCCACATAGAATAGTTTAAATTTCTACGCTGCTCAGCATTCATCTCATCAACACGATATAGCAATCTAGCCGCATCACTAACCTCCGCAACACTAGTAGCATTATAGATTCGTTCATTAAGAATACTATCCATCAAATCATTCTTATAAAAATCAGCACTAGAATGCTTAACTTTTGCATTATACCCAGGCAACTCATTAGCATTGCTGCAACCACTCAAACACAACACAGCAATCAGACCACCGAATAACAAAGATTTTCTAAACATAAGATTTCCTCAATACACACTAACTATATTTTGTATATTGTAATGTACTTATGTAGTAATAAAATGATAACAAAAGAGGTTCCTAATAGTCACCTAGGTGACTATTAGGAACCTCTAATCTATTTACTTTTGTTATTAACAAGACTATATTGAGCTTGAGGCCTCTAAATGGGTCCAGCCTTTGCTAATCTTCTAGAGATTGGCGGTGATCAATATGAGTACATACAAAGTGCTATCTTTAATGATTTCATTTGGTATACTTGTAGCGACCATTATTATGGCTGCAAAGTGATTGACCTCTAGCTAAAAGCTAGCTTTCTAATCGTGGCATGAAAAAAGGCCCGACATTGAGAGTCAGACCGTTTCTTCAATTTTAAAAATCAGAAGCGAAGTCTGGCGTCCAAACCATTTATGCCTCACTTTGATATAAATTATATCATATCTAAACAGGGAAAGGAATCATATGATTCTTTTCCCTGTTTTATTGTTATAACATTACATATATTCATCAATCATATGCCATCTTGATAAAATATCAGCTTAAATATCCTCTAAAGTATATATAGGCAAATATCTCTGCACAAATGCAAGGTTTTTATTAAGTTCTGCCCATTTAGTAGCATCACCAATAACATAGATGTATTCTTTTGCTCTAGTAAAGGCTACATTTACGTTGTTAGCATTAACCCATTTAATTGCGCCATTAGCAGAACCATCACTTTGACAGCCTAACATATAAATAACAACTTTAGCTTCTTTTCCTTGGAATGTATGAACAGTCCCGATATTATCCTTTAACCAACCGCTCTTATTATCTTTATCTGTCCAGTTTACAACGTCATCACTAATAGATTGCATATAGGTTTTAAACCCCTGTGCAACACTGGTAAATGGTGTAATGATAAATATATCTTTAAATTCTGCATTTCTTGCTCGTAACTTTTGAATCAATTCAAAAGCAATTTGCCCTTGCACTTGTATATATCGATTTTTACCCGTACTAGAATCAATATTGCTTGCATCATATGTTATCCAACAGCTTTCTTTACATGGGTCAATAGGATCATCAGAATCCATGGTCTTATTAATCATAAATCCACCATAAGATAGCTCATTAGCAACTGTAAACATTGGGTCTTTACAGCGTCTATGAATAACAAGCGGACACCCTACCCAAGATTCGGAGCCATCAAGATTTTTAATAATACCTGCAAATGGATTTTGTGCATCGACTAAACTTTGTACAGATAACTCTTTACTCCGATATTTACCAAGACCTTTGCCACCAATTCTTTCTACAAATAAATCCTGCACAGTTTGTACCGGTTCAATCTGTTTTGGATCACCAACTACTATAGCCTTTTGCGCACGAAATAATGCCCCTACGAGCATATGAGGTGATGCTTGTCCTGCCTCATCAATAATGATAGTACCTAATGAGCTTTCAGATTTACAGTTAATTAGGAATCTCTCCACAGCAGCAAAAGTGGAAGAGATGACCGGCACGGCAATCATCAATGAATTAAGTAATGCAGGGAAAATCATATCAAGGTCAAAGTTTTTCTGTAATTTCTTTCTATCACTTAATGAGCCCCAATACTGACTAAGCAATTGCATGTTTTTTCTGAAAGCATCACTCATAACGACAGCCTTTTGTAATTGTAAGGCATCGTATAATAAACGCTCTCTACATTCATTTAAATAATTACATACATATAAGAATGCCGTGTGCGCCTCTGCGCGATCCTCATCAGATAACATTAATTTTGATTCTATATCATCAAAGCAATGTATAGTATCTTTACCACTAGATTTTAATGTGCCTAAAATCTCTTGCTGTGTCTTTTCTGCTTTTTGAATAGTACCATCAATATCTTTAATATCAGCTAATAAGCTATCTTTCGTATTGATTATAGATTCACGCTCATTAACCAACTGATGTAATGCAGTCAATTGGTCTTTAACAGTTTGAAGCTTAGTGGTCTCTTCTTCAATAACCGATAGCAATGTAGTATTACTCATTGCTTTCAAAACTGACCAGTTCGTGGCCCTACAGATTTTATCAATAATAGAACGTTTGCCATTTAACTCTATTAGTTTTTCCTCAACACTATTTTTATGCTCAATCAACTTTAACAACTCAGCATCTAATGTATCATATTGGCTCAATTCTTCATCGATTGTATGAATTTCCTCTTGTAGCTGATTGGTTTTAAGCTTTAACTCTTGAATTGATTGGGTGTTCTCTTCATATGTTGTTACATAAGCAAACAATGTTTTCACAAGCTTATACTGAGCCTGAAACTGTCTTTTTGCACCTTCAAAAGCATCTTGAGCACTACGCATACGCATGATTGAAGACATATCTGAGGATAATACATTTAATGCAGGCATAAAGGTATTGATATTAGATTTCTTACCAAGTCTAGCAGAAATTAATCCCCATTGCGTATTACTCTCTGCTAAACGATCAGCTAAAAATGTAAAGTATACCTCACTTGATTTAACATATTTATATTTCTCATCTTGAGCGAAACAAGATAAATCAACCTGTTGGTCTGAGAACTCGGGATTAAATAAGGTCGACCCATTAGTTCCCGCTTTTACAGAGGAAATATTTGGTAATTCTAATGTAATATTTTCAACGGCCTTGTTATTTGATGAAAGTACCAACATGCCATATACGGCAATGTCACTAGGTATAGTATAGTAAAAAGATGTTCCATCTCGGCCAACAACCTTTTTGAAGATATCATTTACATGATTACTTTCACAAAACTTAGCAGCACACTCAACAATATTATTAGCAATTATATCCTTCAATAACGTAGTTTTGCCTGTACCAGGAGGGCCATTAACAGAAAAGATATCTTTAGGATTCTCCTTAGCAATATTAACAGCAATTTGCTGCATAAAGGATAAATTAAACTTTGAAGGCCATCGACCATAAGGTAAAACCTTCGGATTATACCACTTGCGCATTTGATCTGTATCTTTTAATAAATCATAATGCTCAATATCTTGATTAAGACTATTGATATAAGACAATACCTTATCATTATCCTTTAATGTATCAATATGCTGTAATACCAATTGTAAATCATCAAGGAAAAAGCTAGATTTTAAATCATTAATAGGCATTGTCTCAGCTTTAACTAGTTGAATCTCCTCTGCCTTAAAGCCACAGTAGCCATAAACATCGCCAGCGCGAAACATGGTAATCCTCATAGGCTTCAAGATATTCTCTTGTATATACGCATTGATCTCACGTGCAGCCCTATCAAGGGATACTTTTTCCTCAGGAAGATTAAAACTATCTTCGATTAATTTAACAACCTCATCCCAGCCATCGAGTTTAATATCTTTAAACTCTACATCAGGCTGACACATCATTTGATAAATCACCCAAATAAAGGGAGCAATTTGAAGACTCCCCTCTTTATAGTATCCCTCTGCATCAACAGTAAACGATGCACTATACACATTCCCTAAATATGGTTTTTCAGGATGCTCAATTTTTAATTTATCAATAAAAGCTTCTAATACTTCTGTACCTTTGACCACACTTAAAAGAACTGCATATTCATCATCTAACACATAGCCTTTTTTATCCTTAAAATCATTTATCTCATCAATAATAGAATACTTATAAGAATAATTTGGCAACGGTACTACATAAGTAGAAACATGTGAATTTTTCCAAAAGGGCTTAATTACAGACTGTTGATAAATAGTAGTTCTATCATTTTCAGTAGTAAATACAAGCTCATTTACATACTTCTTTGGAATTGCTTTATACTTAGGAACCTCTTTTGGTTGCAAACATTCAAGTGAATACCAATAATTTATAATTTGCTTTGCAGTATCTCTCATTTATCTATACCCTCTCATTAGACTAATGAAAGTATTATACAGGTTGAATAAAGAGATTTCATGAAAGCCAAAAACAGTCCAACTAAAAGTTAGACTGTTTCATCAATATTTTACAAAATCAAGTATAGTTAATGTATCGCATTTATTTTTAATAAGTCTTATTATTTTTTATTAGCTGTAGTTCTATATCAACTATTATGTTTCCACTATCTAATTTTAATTCACTACGTAAACTATAATTAGATGTAGTAAAAGAAACGTATTAATAAGAATAGCAAAAAGAGGATCAAATAATATCAGAACTATAAGGAACTACATACTCCCTATTTTCTTTAAATATTTGATATAGATATCTTTAAGTCGCACTACATTTTCTAATATTTGTTGCATTAATGTATCATAATTACTCGTATTATCAAAATCTAATCCAGGTATTTCATAAACAATCTCTGCTTTCTTAGAGCCATCAGAATTTCGCCAATCTAAACTATGTCCTGCCTCATTTTCAATATCATCCTTAAATTTTTCCAATGAACAATATAGGCGTTTATTATCACGAATATAAAGACTGATTTCGATATAATGCTCTTTATTAATAAGTTTAATCTCCATATGTGCTTTACTCGTACCAATAGATACCGTCATCCAATGATCCGTATTAGCATTTCTATTTTTTAAAATTGTAATTTCACTACTACTACTATATTCAATTAAACGAGTCCAGAAATCATATCGTGCAGCCTGCGATCTATTTAGTTCTTTGTTGTCAGACATAACATTTGCGGTCTTAGAAAAATCATTTGGCATCTCAGCAATTTCAAACTTAGGCGCCGGTAAAGAACTACCAATGCGATACGCCTTCAATTCAATTAAGAAAAAGTTAATATCCTTTGTAGTAGTATGATTCAACCATTCAATAGCGCTCTTATGTTCAGAACGCGCTTCCGTAACAATCCAAATAATTGTAGATGCATCTAGACCTGATGCATATGTAATAATTTTACCTAAATGATCATGATTAGATGGTTCCAACTGGTTTTCAATAATAACAGTTTTTCCAGTATTATCATCTATAGCAACAATATCACACCGATAATTTCCCACAAATTTTTCTACTTCTATATCTGTAAAAGATAATCCTAATTCATCACCTAGCAAAGATATATTTTCTTCCTTTGAAAGCCATGTAGAAAAATCATACTGTTCATGTTTCCATAATTCACGTACTAAAACTGATTCAAGTCTACCAATATTCATATAAAATACTCCTACTAAACATTAAAATCTGACCATATAGAAAATAAGTTAACTATATTTATTAAATTTTGCTTTACCTGCTCATCAATACGGAAAGGATCAAATTTTATAGATTCTCTCAATTCATGAGTAAAGTCTTTAGATAGTTCTCCCAAAAAAATTTTTTCATAATAATACTCAACCTTTTCATAGATTAAATTATAACTTTGATTATTTTTATCATTTTCATTAAGTAATAATGCAATAGCACTATTTTTATATTTTTCTGTCTTCATCAATGACATAATTAATGAATATTTCTTACCAGCAATAAAATCAGAATATTCTTTGCCAGAATGAAATTTTACAGCAAGAATAATTGGAATCCAAAAAGTATATAAATATTGAAAATCCTCTATAAAAGCATTAGTTTTATGTCGTTTTTCAATAGCTTTTTGTATTGATATTTTAACCAAATAATTATAACGTTCAATTTCTCTTAAGGTTAAACCAAAATGTTTAGCACAACATATAGCTAAATCATCAATTCTATCATTATTTAAATTATTCCATAAGTATTTACAATACTCTTCCACCGTAATCTTAGGTAATGTAATACGAATATCAATAAAACGATCTAAATATTTCCAACCATCAAAACCCTCACCATAATAATGTTTTATACAGTACTGAAATTCTTTAAGATTTGTAGATAAAACAAAAATCAATTTATCATGATTAAAATAATGTTTTATTATCTCTAGTAATTCAACAGCAAAACTTGGTTTACATCGGTCAAGTTCATCTATAAATATAACTAATTTATCATATTGCCCCTCACATATATAGTCTAAAAAAGAGTGAACTTGACTATCCATTTGTTCAATAAACTCTAATTCTGAGAACCGATCCGTATCATTAATTCCACATAAGGTTTTAGTGCCTTTAAAAACCGACTCCACGTCAATCGGAGTGACGCCCTTTGCGATATGTGATGCACCTTTGAATAGAGATTTTATGAAACCCATCTCTTCTTTAAAATGATCAATCCCACCAAAAGTAAGTATCATAGATCTTAGTAAAGTAAAAAAAGGATTATTAGACTTATCATGTTTCCAAGCATCATAATAAAACACTTTATATTTATGCTCTATAATATTATCTAATTTTGGAGATGTACTATTTAATACATTTTTAATATCACTATCAATATTTTCATTAGCAGAATCAAAAAGCCATTTTACCTGATGAACAAAATATGTCTTTCCACTACCCCATTCCCCATCTATAGCTATAACGCCACCCTTCTCAATATTTAATAACATTGAGATAAAATTATGAATATGAGTATTTCTATTAAGAATATTATTGATATAACTTTTACGTAAATTTTCTGCAGAAAAATCACTCGCATGTTTTTGTATATCCATATAGTCCCCCCTTATATATGGCTAATAAAATTCTTATTTTATGCAGGCATTATTTTTTATCTGCTTTACTATATTGGCGATTTCTACCACTTCAACTTGATCAAAAAGTTTCCATATATCAAACGGTCTATCAAATGGTGCTTCAGAAAGTATTTTTGGAGATTCCATATATCCATTAACCGTAATATAGTTAATAACTTGTTTTAGATAGTTAATCTGATTAATATTCATAGATTTACTATTAATCAAATTTGAGAAGGCCTTTTCAGCAGCTTCTGGTCTCATTTTTACAATATCGCGGACAACTAATCCAAACTCTTTACCTTTAAAGCGTTTTTCATAATCATCTTTACTACCTAATTCATGAGTAAAAATATATTCCAATGCTTTATAGTCTTCTTCATTAATCGGATTATTATTAATAAGTTTTTGAATTGTTGGATGATCTTGATGCGTTAAGAAATATGACTCAACTTTTTCTTGATAGCTCTCAAAAACATCGGGCATAAGAGTATCGCCTTCTCTAGTTAATAATACTGAGTCCGTAATTGTTGTTATAATAACCCTACGCTCTGCAACATCAAGAAACTGAATTAAATCTCTAAGTTCTTTTCTTAGATGATTTAGCTGCAATGCATCAACAATTTGCCAATATGCATCTTCTTTTATTAACTTCAAGAAATCTTGTTTTTTCCTAATTTGTTCGATACTAATTTTTTGTAGTAAAGTATTAGAAAGAGTTATTACACGTTTCTTAAAGTAGTCAAGGAATTGACCATTAAAGAGATTCAAAATCCCTTCATATACAAAGTTGTCAAATCCTCGTGCCAAATTTTCATTAATATCAGCACCAATTAAAGGTGCAACATAAGTAATTAAATCATGCTCATCAATATTTGATAAATAATCAAATGACGTTTTTATCCTATATTTATCTACATATTTTAACTGTAAACGGACAACCGGTTTTGTTACTTCTAAATCAGTAATTTCTTTAAAGCACTCATCTACAAGTTCTGAACGCCAGCTTTGATATTCTTCACTTCCATATTTTTCACTTTGTAGGCGCGCAATAATTTGAGTACGCTTCGCAAAGATTCTTTCACCTAATGTGGCACTATTACCTTTCACTTCTACCATGTTTTTTTTGATTTCTAAAATACTCAAAATTTTTACAGTAATCAAAGATATAGAAATACTTCTTACCTACATAATCACCATTATTTTTATCAAAAAACTCCATTTCTGGACAGAGTCGAGTGCCACGACCTATCATTTGCCAGAATTTAGTCTTTGATTTTATACGTTTAAAAAATACCAAATTAACACATGCTGGTACATCAATTCCCGTGTCTAACATATCGACTGAAATAGCTATATCTGGTTCACCATCTGAAAATTTAAACTGATCAATTAGATGTAAAGCATGTTGATCACTACTAACAATAACACGTGCTTTCTTTCCTTTTGAAGAACGATATAACAAATTAAATCTCTCTTCAATTAGATAAGCATGCTTTTTATTTTGAGCAAAGATAATTGTTTTACCTAAAGCATCTCCATTATGAGTCTTTATACCATTCTGATCCAATTCTCTGAGAACATGATCTATTGTATCTGTACTATAAATGATAGAGTTTACCTCTGTAGCAGAATAATCGCCTTGAAATTCTCCCGCTTGCTCCATAGCTTCATCTTCTAGTCGTTCCTGGTCTTCTTTTGAAAGTTCATCATAAACAATACCATCGGATAAAAACTTTGATTCTATCTCAAAGTTATAATATGGAACTAAATAATTATCTCTTATAGCCTCGTCATAGCTATATGCATACGTAGGAACTCCGTTTTCAACCTCAAAGAAGTCAAATGTATTTCTATCCACCTCAGATTTAGGTGTAGCAGTTAAACCAACAAGAATAGCATCAAAATATTCAAATATAGCTCTATATTTTTTAAAAATACTACGATGGCTTTCATCTACAATTATTAAATCAAAATGACCAGGAGTAAATAAGCGTTTACCTTCTCCATCTAATGATTTTTCGATAGCATTTAATATTGTAGGATATGTTGAAAAAACTATTCGAGCATTTTTATCATCTTTACTTTCACATAGATTACATAACGATGCAGATGGTAAATGTTCTCTAAATGCATCCTTGGCCTGACTAACTAATGCAATTCTATCTGCCAAAAACAATACATTCATCACTTGATTACTACGAGAAAGCACATCGACTAAACTTACTGAAGTTCTGGTTTTCCCTGTACCAGTCGCCATAACAAGTAAACTGCGTCTAACCTTATTTTCGAGATTTTGACAAACGGCCCTAATAGCTTCCTTTTGATAATAGCGTGCTGAAATATCATCATTAATTGGAATAGTACTCAAAATAGGCTTATCTAATTTTCTTCGTACAATAAGACGTTCTAAATCACTTTCACCGTATACACTACTTACACGCCGCATATTCCATTCAAGATCATCCCACATATGCGTTTCATATCCATTAGAAAGGAAAATAATTGGACGTTGCCCATACTCACGTTCTAATGCATCTGCATAAGCTAAAGCTTGTGTCTTACCATCATTTATATTGCGACTTGTTTTCTTAGCCTCAATTAATGCGAGAGGTTTGCCATCACGCCCCATTAATACATAATCAACACTAAGATTTGAGCCACCTGGAACATATGGGTTTGAAACTTTAAACTCTTCAAACACATTTTTATTAGAGCCGTCAAAAGTCCACCCCATTAATTTAAGATCGACATCAATTATATATCTACGTGTTTCAGCCTCTGTTTCTGGTACTTTAGGTAAACTGCGCATTAAAACATGCTCAGATTTTGCGGAAGATAATAATTTTGAAAGCTTTTCAATTTCTAAATATAGATTGTTAATTTGTTGAGCATTTTGAGCAATCAAACTTTCTTGCTCTTTGATTTTCTTAACATCTACAGGAACTACGGCCTTAGGAATTGCATTCTCATCAAATATACGCTCTATATAATTATAACCATAACAATAATCTATCCATTCAATAAAATTGAATAATGCTTGCAATGAGATAATAGCGGTTCTTGGCAAAATCTTAGCATCAGAATGAACAGCTAAATTACCCATTTTTACAATTGGCTGTAATTCACGCCACAAAGATTCAGGCAACTCATCTTTAAACGATTTAGCATGTAAAAGTGATTGAAGGTTATCTTTATAAGGCATAATCATGCTAGTGTCCGCTGTATATACCCATTTTACAGCTAATTCTAACGCCTTACGACATCCAATCGCGCACATAGATGGTGATGAGTGAAATACACGCTCCGCCTCAATAGCTGCATCTGCAAAAACTTTATATTCAACTATCTCCTTAAGAAAATCAAAATTAGCCATATATAATCCCCTATACATATAACTTCATCTGTTTTATATAATACTTAGTTTAATTATACACTATTTAATCAAATTTCAATTTGTTGATTTGATTTAAATACTTTGCAAAACTAATTTGTAATTCTATTGGAGGTAGTAATACTGGAGTATTATTACATGCGTTCTTATTCATATATAAAACCGTTGTACTACTTGCTACTTTATTCATATAAGTATTTTTAAAAGATAAATAATACATCAAATACAAATTATTAATAAGCTCATTACATTGATAAGAGTGCAGTTGTTGATTTATTACAACATCAACACTGGCGATAGAACATAAACCTAAATTACCCACACAACTCATCAAAACACTTCCCTGTGGAACACACTTTCGATTTACTTCTTTAACTTCATCTATAGTTAATCCTAGTCCTAGTTTTGACTTATTTGTATATCCATTGATATTTAAATCATTAATTGTTATCCAGGGGATTTCACCTGTAAAACTTTTAGGTTTATCTCTGCCTGGTACCATACAGTCTGTCACCATATGAATAGGTACTAATTTATATTTAGTTCTAGATGCATTAGGATCTCCAAACATCTCAACAAATCGGGATTTAATTAATAACTCTAACTTTATCAGAATATTTTTATAATTTATAATATTTTGATCAAGATAATTTAATACCTTTGATATTTTAACTTGAATCTCTAATCTAGGATAAGGAATTATTATCTGCTCAAAATCACTTTTAATGATATGTCTCATAGTTGCACCATGAGTCAAATGTAGCATCTTATGAATATTGTATTTAACAGCATAATAAAAATACATTTTATCAATATCACATTTATTAAATTCAACACGGAAAATATGCTGATTTAATAATGCCTTATTTTTTTGCCATATATGTATACCTAAACTACCTGACCAAGCAATTAAAATATCTCCCTTATTAACTTCAAACTTTGAATTATATGGTCCATCAAAATAATTGGGCACAGTATTTTGATTAGTTAAATTTTGAATTCGAATTATAGGTAATCCACTAGTTCCCCAATCACTAGGTTTAAATGCATAGCCATTAATATATGTACCTACTTCCCCTAAAGTTATATTCATTTATCTCACCAAATATGAATTTATTCATTTAATAATCGTTCTAGCTCAGCCATATCAGACATAATTTGCTCATTTAAAGTCTTAATATTAGCTAATATTTCACTAGTTGGAGGATATTCGACCGGGATATATTCAATCTCTTTATATTTATTAATAGATAAATCATATCCATTATCCACGATTTCTTGTTTAGGTACTAAGAAGCTTTGTTCAGTACGCTTCCGTTCACTTTCACTATCAATATGTTCAAAACGCTCTATAATATCAGCAATATCATTATCTTGAATAGGTTGCCGTTTATCATCTAAGCTTAAACCATCTGCTTTCATATCATAAAACCAAACATTATTGGTTCCACCAGCTTGAGTTTTTGTAAAAATCATAATCGCTGTAGATACGCCTGCATAGGGTTTAAAAACCCCCGAAGGCATAGATATAATAGCACGCAAATGATGATTCTCAATAATTTCTTTTCGTAGAGCTACATGTGCTTTAGATGAACCAAATAGTACCCCATCTGGTACAATACAAGCACAAGTACCACCTTTTTTCAAAATTCTTAAAAATAGTGCCAAAAATAAGAGCTCTGTTTTTTTTGTATTATTAGTAATACTACGTAAATCACCATGAACTGTTGCTGCATCCAAACTTCCCTTAAAAGGTGGATTAGCTAAACAAATAGTATATGAATCATGTACATCATTTTGTTTTGATAGGCTATCTTTGTAATCAACCTGAGGATATTTGATGGAATGCAACATTAAATTCATTGCAGATATACGAAGCATTGTTGTATCTGTGTCAAATCCACTAAACATTTTACTTTCATAGTGTTTCCAATCATTTTTATCCATTTTTTCACTATGATTATCTCGAATATATTCCGCTGCAGATACTAGAAATCCAGCTGTACCACAGGCAGGATCACAAATTATATCCTGTGGTGTAGGCTTTAATAACTTAACCATCATTTCACGTATGTGCTTTGGTGTTCTAAATTGACCATTCGTTCCAGATATAGATAATTTTGAAAGCATATATTCATACAAATCACCTTGCATATCTAGATTAGCAATATCATGAGTATATAAATCATCTAAACCAGTAATAATTTTTTCAAGTACCTGAGCAGTCGGGACTATAAAAGTGGCTGTAGACATATGCTTAGCAAAGAAATCAAAACCATCCTTTGTTTCATCTGTATCAGGAATTGGTATTAACTTTCCATGCTCATCAAAATCTGGCAATTTTCCATGCTTCATAGCCTTAATAGCTGGGAATACAAAATTAGAAACAATATTATAGATTTCATCAGCGTTTCTAAATTTAAAATTACTCCAACGCATAGCTTGCCCAATATCCGATTCAGGAAAAATCAATTCTACATCTTCACCTAGTAAGGTTTTACTTCGAATATTATTAATTTCTTGATCATCTAATGCACGTATAAACATTAAATATGTAATTTGCTCGATTACAGATAAAGGATTTGTTAAGCCTGCAGCCCAGACATTCTCCCATATCTTGTCAACTTTATTCTTAATTTCACCTGTTATCATATATATTCCTTTCTTTTTGTTTATTATAGGCAATACGATGATCTAATTCACGTCTTAAATCAATAGGAGCATATAGCTTTCTACGAATTTCTGAATTAAACTGTTTATCTGTATAGTTCGGTAAACCAACAACATCATTTTTTAAATAATGTTGTTGTAACACTTCATTAAACTTTAAACGCATTAATAACTTTAGAGTTACTCTAATTAGTTTATACTGATAAGTATAATATTTTAAATTAGAAAAAGTATCTATATTAGTATTAATAAATTGTATTTCCATATTTATAACTTTTATAGCATCAGTAATGCATAAATCTAATCGTTGATTAACATTTAATATATGCATATTTTTTTTATTATATGAATCTTTAGTATACCCTAAATCAAAAATAACTTTTAAAAAGCTACGTTTAATCTTTAACAAATCACGTTCATTTAAAAAAGACTTTTGTTTATAAAAGTGTTTGAATGCCAATATTAAATAACAGTTCAATACTGCACTAAATTGATGTAGGCCTATGGAATCAAGCAAACTAACAAAAAACTCAACTGCATTATGATTTAATGAAATACTTGGATGTTTCGCAGTGAAATATTCTCTAATCAGCTTAATATATTGTAAATTTGCCTCTTCCTTACTCCAATCAAAAATTAATATTTTATATGTGTCTAAATATAGCGTCCACGGCTCCATAGTTTTAAAATAAAACACTTGTAATGTATCTTTACTAAAAATATGTTCTTTAAATATATTATATGTTTCTTGTTTCCAAAAAGCTGACTTTATTACTTTCCTCAACTTTGTAGCAATTTGTTCATAATTTATTTGATAATCTATGCCAAACATAATATAGTGATACAATGCCATTTCTAATTTTTTATATTTATACCAAGATTGAATATTAGAGTCTATGTCATCCTTAATATTTAAAAGTGAAAAAAATATCATTTTTAAAAAGTTTAGTCTATTAGATTTTAGTGCTATATTATTATAATTAGCCAATCCACAATGAAACTTTTGCCTAAATAGTATTGGGGACTCCATATTATTATCAACTTCTAACTTTAAATTATCTAAAATAGATAAGTTTGTATTTAGACTATTAAATATTTCCGGAAGAAAATATTTAGTATAACAGGCTATAATTAAGGCTTCTTGTAATACAGGCTTACTACGCATACTATCAGACATCATTAAAGCTATAGACTCTAGTTCTTCCATAAAAAACTTGATAGTTCTTATATTATAATGAACACTAAAATATGTATTAACCTCCTTTATATTCAAAATATCCAACTGATTATTAATTCTTGATAATATCGCCTCTATAAGATATCTATTTTTATTAATATATGAATTAGTTTTTATATTCTGCCCTATTAATGTATTTAAAATAGAATAAAAACTCATATTAGTTAACCGAACTTTATTGGGAATATACTTCTGCAAATATTCCTCACTAAAACCTTGTAATATTAACTTTTCAGAATTATAAAGCATCAAAAACTTTAAATTATTAGAACCACAGGTACTTAGTTTCTCACTAATATAAAATAACTTTTTTAAATGATCACCTTGATTAATTCTATCAATATCATCAAAAATAACAATAATTGGGGTTCTTAATCTGCAAATATTCTGCTTAAATGACTCAAAAATATCATAATATGAATCATCTTCTTCTAATAATACATTATACAAATGCTTGTATTTATTTTGTAATATAGCTAATAATCGACTTGCACTAAAATTACGGACACCATCTTTTAATAAAAAGAAATTAATTTTTTTTATTAAGAAATCAATAGTATTATCAAAATTTAAAGATAATACATCAATAACTATAAATCTATAATTATTTTTTTCCTCTCTAATTAAATTACTTATTAAAGATGTCTTCCCCATTCCCCATGCGGCATCAATACCTAATATATTAGACTGATTATCTTTTATTAGTCTTTTAATATTATATAGATCGAATTTTCGTTCTTTAAACAATTCATCCTGTCTTATTTTCAAAACTATTTTATTTGGATATTCTAAAATTTCAAAAATCAAAATCATTAAATATATATACATATTTGCATAAACTAAAATTTTATATTTATCTATAAAGATATAACCAAAATATAAATTAATACCAATACTTGGCAAAACAAATATAGTTACTACTGAAAATCCAATAATAGACAAAACATATAAAACTAAATAGTGTGGAAATTTAAAATAATACCCTGCAACCAATAAAACTATGCCAAAAAATAATATATTTCCTATAACATCATTAGTATTAACTAAAAGTAATACTAAAAACATAATTATAGTAATACAAAGAATTATTCGCTTAAAAACACCAAAATAGCTAATTAGTTTATTCAAAATTAAAACTCCCTCTTTAGCTAAAATTACTATTCCAAAGAATAAAAAGTATGGATTAACTTATAAAATATTTATTCAAACAACAATTCATCTAACTCTCATTCTACTACAAATAATACAATATATAAATACTTTTGGAGTGGTCAACTATTCATCGCATGGAAAATCATTTCGTATTTTTAAACAAGTGTATTGAAAATTAAGATATTAAATTAAAGTTCTTGAATACATATATTTAGCCTTAAAACGATAATATGACATTTGGGTTCACAATATTTATAAGACAAAACTAATATATCAAATAAAAATAAACCAATTATATTTATATATTAATATATAATCCACACCTCATTGAAAATGAATATATGTAAATGTCAATATAAGAATGTACAATTTTGACGATGTACAATGTACAGTTATT
>ERZ507154.108-NODE-108-length-18585-cov-9.2245_pt1 | contig 18585 bp, 4 predicted proteins | sample MGYA00513772_ERZ507154 | MGnify/ENA metagenome assembly ERZ507154
ATATGTTCAATCATATGATTGATTACCTATCATTGTTCAGTTTTCAAAGATCTGTACCAGTTAGACTAGATTTTATCTAGCTCCGAAGCACTTTCGTTCGAAGTGTTTCACCAACTGGCGACTAGATTATAATAACACGTTGATCATTTAGTGTCAAGCACTTTTTATAATCTTTTTTAGAATTTTGTAATCACCTCTATGTAAGGGATTTACATAAAATTCCAAAATAACTAACAAAGAATCTAGATGTCATCTAGTGTTTCCTCATTAAGAAACAGTCGCCTCAACGACTGTATGGTTATTATAGTACAAAGAAGAGATGCGCGCAAGCCCTAATTTTAAAAAATTTGAAACTTTTTTCACCTTTTCTGTATAATGTATTTATTTATTTTGGCACTACTATATATTGTATTTGATAGCCCCCTTTTTATATTTCTATAGACTATAAACACAATATATGCTATTCCACTAATTAGTTTCAGTTATATCTATTAATTAGTACAGGCCTGTTTTATTTCTTAGGAGGCCTTGCAACTATCATTCTACAATTAGTACAGGCCTGTTCTATTTCTTGGGAGACCTTGCAACTGCCATCCTACATTTAGTACAGGCCTGTTCTATTTCTTAAGAGACCTTGCAACTGCCATCCTATAATTAGTACAGGCCTGTTCTATTTTTTGGGAGGCCTTGCAACTGTCATCCTACATTTAGTACAGGCCTGTTCTATTTCTTAAGAGGCCTTACAGCTGTCATTCTACATTTAGTACAGGCCTGTTCTATTTCTTAAGAGGCCTTACAGCTGTCATCCTATAATTAGTACAGGCCTGTTTTATTTCTTAGGAGGCCTTACAGCTGTCATTCTACATTTAGTACAGGCCTGTTCTATCTCTCAGGAGACCTTGCAACTATCATCCTACAATTAGTACAGGCCTGTTCTATTTCTTGGGAGACCTCGCAACAATCATCCTACAATTAGTACAGGCCTGTTCTATCTCTCAGGAGACCTTGCAACTATCATCCTACAATTAGTACAGGCCTGTTCTATTTCTTGGGAGACCTTACAACTGTCATTCTACATTTAGTACAGGCCTGTAGTAATTAATTAACACTATATAATACTATAATATGCTTATGTAACATCATTATGTTTATATAACCCATTGATCTACCTTAACGTCCATCTGATATACCATTTACATTCTTTTATAAAACAAATGACGCCACCCACAAGGGTGGCGTCATTCGTATAAGGATTATTTGTGCCCTAGTTAGGGGTTCTAGGGTATATACGGCCCCTATATCAGCATATGAGGGGCCATATTGTTTTTTTAAAGATATACGGTCAGCAATCTTATTGTTGAATTGCTTTACGCAAATCAATTGTGTGAGGAGCGGAAGGTTCCACTGGCTCATTGATTGCTTTGCGAAGGTCTACTACATGTTCTTCAGTAGCAGTAGGCTCTTCACTTGCTTTGTTTTTTACGGTTTCTTTAGCTGCGTACCAAATTGTTTCGTTCATCATGTGACGAAGGTCTTCGTTGTTCACATGCTCTTGATCTTGAGCCATGATATCCAAGATTGCGTCTTCCAAAGCACTTGCTTCATCGTTAGTCATAGGACCGCCGATTTCTTTTTGTCTTTGAACGACTGCATTAATTTGGTCTACCATGCCGCGTAATACATTGAATCCGTAGCTATTTACGAAACCATCTTTTTCATTGTATTTTGGCATATCAAAGAATTCGTATTCATTTTTGTTGCGGTTTTCGCCGTTCCAGTTGAATGCGACTTCAAAGCCATGAACACGTCCCAAGGAATGTGTGCGGAAGTAGTCCGCATAGTTATGTTTATCCTTAGAATGTAACCATTTACTTTCAGCCTTAGTCAATTGTTCATGATTGTCATGTTTAATCTTAGCTTTAGTATAGTTAACTTCTGCATTTTGCCATGCTTGTACAAATGTATGCAAAGCTTGTACCGTTTGTGGGCTAGCCACAGGAACGAGTACGACAGAACCTGTAGTTGGTGTAGAAGCAGGGTTAGGCAAAATCAAATTGTCATCATATGTTGGTGAGCCAGCAGCATATCCTGTAATGGATGCAGCGCTCATAAGTGCTGCTGCTGTGAAAGCAAGCATTGTAGATTTTCTCATATCTATTCCTCTTTTCATTGTCGAATATTAGCGATGGTAGGGGATTCAAGGAGAATCCCCATCCATGTGTATCTTATTACATACCTAATTTAGCCATCATAGCAGCCATTTGAGCTTTCAATTGGTCTACTTCGCTTTGTAAGCCTGCATTTTGAGCCTTAATTTGTTCATTTTCAGCTTTCAAATCAGATACTTCGCCTTTTAATCCGGCATTTTGTGCTTTCATAGAAGCCACTTCAGTTTGCATTGCATATGTAGAGCTGATAGGACCCTTACGATAATGATCTGCTACAGCAGCTTCGCTATCGCGGTTGCCGACCTTCCAAGTTACACCAGCGTTAGCCATCATATGGCCGTTGCCGCCAGCCCAGGACACGCCTGCATGGAACATTGTGGATTCGTTCTTGTAGTGAGCTACGCCCAATGCCAATGCGGAATTACCACGATAGTTACCATAACCAGCCATGATTTGAGTTGGTTCCATTGGATCGTATTGGATAGGTTTCAACGCGGACAATGCAGCAGATTGTGCACCTACATGACCGATTTCTTCTCCTAATTGATCTACGCGAGGGTCAGCTGCAGGGTTAACATGTAAATCGTATTCATGCTTGTTAGGATCTGTACTTAGATCTGTAACTCGTACAGTGCCATCAGTAGATTTAACAGTTGTTAAGGAGTCACGCAATTGGTTAACGTTTACGCCATCAGTACCATCGATACCAGGTGCAAGGTTAACGATGCGATTACCAGTCATGCTGAGGTTACCACCATGAACTTCAAAAGCTGGAGTCACAGCTGTATCACGGTCGTATTTATTACCGCCTGGGTTAGAGTTGATGCGAAGAGTTGCGCCACCGTTGCTGATAGAATTGATTTCAGTCAAGTCGTGAGCCAAGCTGTAAGTGATAGAGTTATCAAGTTTATCATCACCATCAACATGTTTGCGTTCTACAACCATGTTATCGCCAGCAATGTATTGCGTACCTTTTTCAACTTTTGCAGGGTTCTTAAGGCCTTTAGCCACACCAGAACCATCTGTACCAACGCCAGCATAAACTTTCGCGCCAGAAAGATCAGCGTTTACAGTATATGTTTTTTGACCAGTTGCGTTATCAGTTGCTTCATCAACGGATACGTTTTGACCAGCTTTCACGATTGTGCCAAGGCCAGTGATAACCTTTTTACCTTCGTTAGTAATGTTGGACAAGTCTTGACGAGCGATACCGGAAATAGTTGCTTTCACAGGATTGCCGTGTTCGTCAACTAATTGTTTACCAGAACCATCAACATATGTCATTTCAACAGTACCGTTTTGACTAACTTCGTAGTTACCGTCTTTGATACGAGTATCGTTAGCTTTGGAGATACGTTTAATATCGCCAATATTAGCGCCATTGGAATCTACATCGCCACCAGATTTCACGTTGTGAATTTGTTGGCCACCCATATCAACATTGTTCTTAGTGATAGTAGGACCACCAGTGATAGTCAAACCATCGTTGTTAACTACTGTGTCACCAATTGTTACGGAACCGTTTGGAGTCAAGTCGATGTTGTTGTTCAATGCGAATTCTACTTTTGCACCATCACCAGTGTTAGTTTGTTTAACAGTGAGGTTCTTACCACCAGAGAATTCTACAGTTTTACCATCTGTGATGTTTTTAGCTGTTTTATCGGAATCGTTAGTAGTATTACCAGTAGATTTAACATTGAAGCCATTCATAGTACCAACGCCGTCAGCACTAATTGTCATCTTACCAGCTGCATCGGTAGAAACTTTGATGTGGTCGCCGCCTACAACATTAACTTTGCCGCCTACAGGTTTAACGTCTGTACCATTTGCTTGGATAGTCCAAATATCATCTAAGTTAGCTACTTGTTTAGTGCCGTTCTTAGTTGTGTACTCGATACGATCATTACCTGCATTGTAGTTAATAGTTGTATGAGATGTTGGGCTACCTAAGTGGATTGTGTTAGTTTGAACGCTGTTAAGCTCTTTCAAATCTTTATCCAATGCGAATTCGTAAGTTTGTTCTTCGCCGTTCACAGTTTGTTTTACGTTCAAGTTTTTGCCTGCGCCGTAATTTACTGTGCTACCAGGTTTAACGATTGTTGCAGTGGAGTTACCTACTACATTACCTGTTGCATTAGCTTTCCAACCGGAGTTATTGATTGTATCAACTACAGTTTTAACTGTTGCGATACCATCTTTGCCATCTACGCCTGGTTTGCCGTCTGTACCTTGTTTGATGTTGCCAAGGTTAACGTCGTATTTAACTTGACCATTTGCATCAACGGAAGCAGATGTGTAGTTACCATCAACAAAATTCAAACCTTTAGACAATTTAACGGATTGAGTGTTAGTGCCGTTAGCAGAGTATTTCAATTCTGCATCGCCAAGGTTAACGCCAGTAGCACTTACCTTGTAGATTGTTTGACCGTTAGCACCTGTACGGGATGTTACAGTTACATTGTCACCTTCTTCAACTTCTGTTCTAGCAGAGTTCAATTGGTTAACGTTTACTGCATCAGTACCGTTTACGCCAGGAGCTACGTTAACGATTGTTTTATTACCAGCATTGATACCACCTTTAGTAATGGATGGACCTTGGTTGATTACCAAACCATTATCAGTAATGCTAGTACCACCGATAGTTAAGGAACCTGCTGGAGTCAAGTCGATGTTTTGAGCTAATTGAACTTTCAATTTACCATCTACGTTGTTCACGCCGATGTTGTTGTCAGTCAATTTAGTTCTGTTTGCACCACCAACGATATCCATTGTTTGGTTCAATTTCTTAGCGATAACCTTGGATTTATCTGTGCCTTGTGCATCGTCGCCAGCATATTTCATGCCGTCATCCAAAGTAGCCACTTCGTGTGTATTCTTGCTGTTATCTTCGTATACGATACGAGTGATACCGTCTTTACCGTTTACACCTGGTTGGCCATCTTTAGCTTTCATAGTAAGACCGTCTTTGCCGTCTTTACCATTTAAGCCGATGGAGCCATCTTTACCATTGATAACAACGGAGGAACCATCTTTACCGTTTACACCAATCTTACCGTCAACACCGTCTTTGCCAGCTTTACCAACTTTGATGTCATCGGACAATGCATAGTTGTAAGTATGATCGCCAGTTACTTTATCAACGATTTGTTCTACAGTTAAGTTTTTACCAGCACCGAAGTTTACAGTTGTGCCTGGTTTAACAATTGTTGCAGTATGGTTATTGACTGTGTTACCATTAACATCACCTTTCCAGCCAGAGTTGTTGATCGTATCAACTACAGTTTTAACTGTTGCGATACCATCTTTACCATCTACGCCTGGTTTACCGTCAACGCCGTCTTTCACCTTACCGATTGTTACGTCGTATTTAACTTGACCATTTGCATCAACAGAAGCAGATGTGTAGTTACCGTCAACGAAGTTCAAGCCTTGAGACAATTTAACGGATTGCGTGTTAGTGCCGTTAGCGGAGTATTTCAATACTGCATCGCCAAGAGCTACGTCATTCGCATTAACAGTGTAAATTGTATGACCGTCATTACCATAAGTTGTGTCTACAGTTACGTTATTACCAGCCTTAACTTCTGTTTTAGCTTTTTTCAATTGTTGTACGTTAACTGCATCAGTGTCATTTACACCAGCATCTACGTTAACAATTGTTTTATTACCAGCGTTGATACCAGTCTTAGTAATGGAAGGACCACCAGAGATAGTCAAGCCATTGTTATTAACTACAGTATCGCCAATTGTTAAGGAACCAGATGGAGTCAAGTTCACTTCTTTGGACAATTGAACTTTCAATTTGCCATCTACGTTGTTCACGCCGATGTTATTGTCAGTCAATTTAGTGCTGTTTGCACCACCAACGATATCCATTGTTTGGTTCAATTTTTTAGCGATTACTTTGGATTTATCTGCGCCTTGTGCATCGTCGCCAGCATATTTCATGCCGTCATCCAATGTAGCCACTTCATGTTTATCATGGTTGTGGTCTTCGTATACGATACGAGTGATACCATTAGTACCATTTTTACCGTCTATGCCATCTTGACCTTTTTCGCCACGGATAGTAAGACCATCTTTACCGTCCTTACCATTGAGGCCGATAGAACCGTCTTTACCGTTGATCACAACGGAGGAACCATCTTTACCGTTTACGCCGATTTTACCATCAACACCGTCTTTACCATCTTTACCAATCTTAATATCGTTGGACAATGCATATGTATATGTTTGTTCACCAGTTGCATTATCGATATGTTGAGCAATTGTCAAGTTATCGCCTGCTGCATAGGAAACAGTCTTGCCGTTGCCTACAGCTGTAACTGCATGGTTACCAACTACATTGCCTTTCGCATCAGTAGAGAAGGAATAACCGTCTTTGATTTGATCAGCCAAACCGGACAAGTCGATTTTTGCGATTGTACCAGCTTGGTTAGCGCCGTTGCCATCGTTGTATTTCAATGTTACAGATTTGCTTGCTGTATCGTAAGCGTAAGATGTAGTTGTTTCACCAGTACGATTAGATGTAGTAGGAGCAATGTGCAAATCGTTAGCTTTGGAAATTGTCTTAACGTCACCGATGTTAGCACCGTTTGTATCATCAGTGGAGTTGTTGTTCACGATACCAGATTTAAGGTTCGTAATGTTGTTGCCACCCATGTTCACATTGCCGCCGTCGAATTTGAATTCGTTGCCGCCGATTGTGAAAGTAGCAGGACCACCGTTTTTAATTGTGTTGATGTTGTTCAAGTCTTTAGCCAAGCCGATGTTGATTTCGCTGTTACCATCAGCACCTTGGGTGATGCTTGTTTTGATGTTAGAGGAATCGTATTCGGAATCAGCTTTAGCACCTGTACCTTTTACAGTAACTTTGGAGCCAAGTTTATTTTTCTTTTCGCCACCGGAGTTAGCGTCGAAACGTAAACCATCATCCAATGTAGCTACTTCGTGTTTATTGTTGTCATGATCTTCGTAAACGATGCGAGTTACGCCGTCAGCGCCTTTTTCGCCTTTCATAGTAAGACCGTCTTTGCCGTCCTTACCATTTAAGCCGATGGAGCCGTCTTTACCGTTGATCACAACAGAGGAACCATCTTTACCGTTTACGCCGATTTTACCGTCAACGCCGTCTTTGCCATCTTTACCAATCTTGATATCGTTAGCCAAGTCGAATTCAACCTTAGCACCGTCATTGTTGCTAGTTTGTTTTACAGTCAAGTTCTTGCCTGCTGCCATTTCAACTGTTTTACCATCAGAGATAGTTTTTGGAGCTGTTTCAGAATCAGCAGTTGTATTGCCTGTGGATTTCACATTCCATACGGATTGTGCAGCACCAGGAGCTACATGCAAGTCGTAAGTCACTTGGTTACCGTTTTCAGTTTTATTAACTGTTACGGAATTATCGTTAGATGTAACAACTGTACGAGCATCTTTTAATTGTTTTACGTTAACTGCATCAGTGTCGTTTACGCCAGCTTTCACATTAGTAATGTTCAAGTTACCAGCGTTGATACCAGTTTTAATGATGGATGGACCACCAGAGATAGTTAAACCATTGTTGTTAACTACAGTATCGCCAATTGTTAAGGAACCGGACGGAGTCAAGTTCACTTCTTTGGACAATTGAACCTTCAACTTGCCATCTACGTTGTTCACGCCGATGTTGTTGTCAGTCAATTTGGACTTATCTGCACCACCAACAACGTCCATAGTTTCGTTCAATTTCTTAGCGATTACTTTGGATTTATCTGTGCCTTGTGCATCGTCGCCAGCATATTTCATGCCGTCATCCAATGTAGCCACTTCATGTTTATCATGGTTGTGGTCTTCGTATACGATACGAGTGATACCATTAGTACCATTTTTACCGTCTATGCCATCTTGACCTTTTTCGCCACGGATAGTAAGACCATCTTTACCGTCCTTACCATTGAGGCCGATAGAACCGTCTTTACCATTGATCACAACGGAGGAACCATCTTTACCGTTTACGCCGATTTTACCATCGATGCCATCTTTACCATCTTTGCCGACCTTGATGTCATTGGACAATGCGTATGTATAAGTGTGTTCACCAGTTGTAGCGTCGATATCTTGTTTTACAGTCAAGTTATCGCCTGCTGCATAGGAAACAGTTTTACCATTGCCAACAGCTGTTACAGCATGGTTACCAACTACATTGCCTTTCGCGTCAGTAGAGAAGGAATAACCGTCTTTGATTTGATCAGCCAAACCGGACAAGTCGATTTTTGCGATTGTACCAGCTTGGTTAGCGCCGTTGCCATCGTTGTATTTCAATGTTACAGATTTGCTTGCTGTATCGTAAGCGTAAGATGTAGTTGTTTCACCAGTACGATTAGATGTAGTAGGAGCAATGTGCAAGTCGTTAGCTTTGGAAATATTCTTAACGTCGCCGATGTTAGCAGCATTTGTGTTATCTGTATCATTGTTATTTACAATGCCAGATTTAAGGTTAGTAATGTTGTTACCACTGATGCTTACGTTGCCACCATTGAATGCAAAGTTATCGCCACCAATTGTGAAAGTAGCATTGCCACCGTTCTTAATTGTGTTGATGTTTTTCAAGTCTTTGTTCAATTGAACTTCTAAAGTATCTGTACCATCAGCTTTTACGTTGATGTTACCAGCTGCGCTCTTGAATGTAGCAGATGTATTTTTATCTACGCCTTCGCCTTGTACTTTTACTAAGCTATTCAATTTTTGTTTGTTCACTGTATCAGTATTGTTACCAGTGAAGTTCAAACCATCATCTAACGTAGCCACTTCATGTTTATCATGGTTGTTATCTTCATAAACGATGCGAGTGATGCCATCTTTGCCGTTTAAGCCAGGTTGGCCTTTTTCGCCCTTCATAGTAAGACCGTCTTTGCCGTCCTTACCATTTAAGCCGATGGAGCCGTCTTTACCGTTGATCACAACAGAGGAACCATCTTTACCGTTTACACCGATTTTACCGTCAACGCCGTCTCTACCGTCTTTGCCGTCATTACCAATCTTGATATCGTTAGCCAAGTCGAATTCAACCTTAGCGCCATCGTTGTTGCTAGTTTGTTTTACAGTTAAGTTCTTGCCTGCTGCCATTTCAACTGTTTTACCATCAGAGATAGTTTTCGCAGCTGTTTCAGAATCAGCAGTTGTGTTACCTGTGGATTTCACATTCCATACGGATTGTGCAGCACCAGGAGCCACGTGCAAGTCGTAAGTCACTTGGTTACCGTTTTCAGTTTTATTAATTGTTACGGAGTTATCGTTAGATGTAACAACTGTACGAGCATCTTTCAATTGTTTTACGTTAACTGCATCAGTATCGTTTACGCCAGCTTTCACATTAGTAATGTTCAAGTTACCAGCATTGATGCCAGTCTTAGTAACGGATGGGCCGCCTGTAATTGTTAAACCACCATTGTTGAGAATTGTGTCACCAATTTTCAAGGAACCATTTGGTGTTAAATCAACATCATTGGACAATGCATATGTGTAAGTATGTTCACCAGTTGCATTATCAATATTTTGAGCAACAGTTAAGTTTTTACCTGCTGCATAAGAAACAGTTTTACCATTTGCTACAGGTGTAACAGCATGGTTACCAACTACATTACCTTTAGCGTCAGTAGAGAAGGAATAACCGTCTTTGATTTGATCAGCCAAACCGGATAAGTCAATTTTTGCTACCGTACCAGCTTGAGTTGCACCATTACCATCGTTATATTTCAATGTAACAGATTTACTTGCTGCATCGTAAGCGTAAGATGTAGTTGTTTCACCTTGACGATTAGATGTTGTAGGTGCAATGTGTAAATCGTTTTCTTTAGAAATACGTTTTACGTCGCCAATATTAGCTGCGTTATTGATAACATCACCACCAGATTTAAGGTTAGTAATGTTTTGGTCACCCATGTTGATAGGGCCATTTGTGATATTAATGGAGTTAGGACCAAATTCCATTTTTGGACCATTTGTAGTATTAGAAATGGAATTGATGTTAACTAAATCTTTATTCACATCGTATTTAACAACGCCTTCAGCATCTACAGAAGCTGTTGTGTTTCTACCGTTTGTGAAGTTCAAACCTTTATCCAATGTAACTGTTTGAGCATTTTGGCCATTCGCTTTGTATGTCAAAGGAATTTGTTTAGCAGCTTTATCGCCATTGAATGTTACTGTGTAAGTTGTGTTATGGTTTGTTTCATCTTGTACAGGTGTAACAGTGATAGGGTTGTTAGTTGTATTGCTAGTATTTACAGTAATTGCTTCACGAGCTGCGTCTTTTACGTCGTTACGGGATACGTTTACTTCGTAAGTTGCACCAGCGTCGCCATATTGGTCACCTGCTTGAGGAGTAACCTTAGCAATGTTTTTATCTGTAGAACTACTGGAATCAGCTTTTGCTTTCACCTTTTCAGTAGAAGCAGCTGTAGGTGTTACATTATCAACGTCTACTGTGTAAATTGTTTTCTTACCACCGTCAACAGTATTTTCTGTTACAGAAGTAACCTTCGCAGCATTTTTACCACGAACCTCTACAGTATTGTTCAATTTACCTTTAGCTTCATCGGACAAGTCAACAGCTACGTTGCTGCCAGATGCAGTTGTTTTGATGTATTGGCCATTGTTAGCACCAATTACGCCAAAGCTCAAGCCACCAGCTTGGTTCAATTTTTGAAGATCAGTAGCGCCTGTGTTACCAGTCAAGCCAACTGTGTTATTGAAACCGTTATTAACGATGCTTAATTGTTCTTCAGTAGCGGCGCGACCTTTTTTAGCGAAATCTGGAGCATCCAAAGTTACGTTAGTTAAACCAGTGATGTCACCAACTTTAGCATTCAAGTTAATGTTGTGATCACCTGCTACGTTAACAGTTTGGTTACCACCGAATACAACCTTGCCATCGCCAGCTTTGTTTGTGATGGATGTAATGTCGTTTAAATCACCTTCAACGTCTACTTTGAAAGTTTTAACGCCATTGATTTCACGGTTGCTCACCTTTGTATTCTTACCATTTTCCATATCGATGGATTTTTTAGCAAGATTTTGGATAACTGTTTCGCCACCCTTGTTGATATTGGAAAGATCTTGTTTAGCAATACCTGTGATAACAGCTGTTTCGTTAGGAACGTCCTTGTTGTTGCCATCAAGGTAAGTCATTGTTACTTTGCCGTTGTTATCAACTGCGTATTCACCAGGTTTGATGTGACGTTCATCAGCACGAACTTGTTTCAATTGGCTAACATTAACTGCATCGTTATCATTTACGCCAGCTTTTACATTAGTAATGTTCAAACCACCAGCATTGATACCAGTTTTAGTAATGGAAGGACCACCGTTGATAGTCAAACCATTGTCAGTGATGTTAGTGTCGCCGATTTTGATAGACCCATCTGGAGTCAAATCGATGTCTTTGTTCAATGCAAATTCAACAGCTGCATTACCATTTTTATTAGTTTGTTTAATGGTCATGTTTTTGCCGGCTTGCATTTCCACAGTTTTGCCGTCACGGATTTCTTGAACACCAGCAGAACCTTGTGCAACCTTACCTTCTGTAGCAGAAGATTTCACGTTGAAGGAGCTCATATCGCCAGTTTTCAAACCGCTCAAGTCGATAACAGCCTTAGGCCCATTTACAGTGTTGCCATTACCATCTTGGTATGTTAATGTAACCTTTTTGTTAGCATCTACAGTGTATTCAGCTACGTTATTGTTAGTACCTGCTGTAGGAGCTACATGCAAGTCATTAGCTTTGGAAATACGAATTACGTCGCCAATGTTAGCAGCGTTATTGATTACATTGCCACCAGATTTAAGGTTAGTAATGTTATTACCGCCAAGATCCAAGTTACCACCAGTAATGCTGATGTTGTTTGGACCAAAGTTCATTGTTGTACCACCATTGTTAGTGATGGATGTAATTTCTTTTAAATCCTTATCCAAGGAATATGTATATGTTTGTTCGCCTGCAGATTGGTTGATATCTTGTTTTACTGTTAAGTTTTTACCAGCTGCGTAGTTAATAGTAGTGCCGCTTGCTACAGTTGCAGGTTTTGCAGTGCCGTCTAAGTTACCACCGTTAGCTTTTGCATTTGTTAAGAAATCGTATTTTGCAGCAGCGTCTGCAGCGTTGATTGTGTATGTAGTACGACCATTAACTGTTTTTTCATCAACAGTAACATTTTTACCAGCTTTCACCATGCCTTTGTCATCAAATGTCAAAGTCAATCTGGAGTCTTTAGTATTTTCATCAGCAACAGCTGCGGATACACGGCCTTCGCCACGAACATTCAATTTACCGCCGTCAGCCAAGAAGTCGCTAGAACCAGTATTACCAGTCAATGCAACGCCAACGTTTTTCAATTGAGCTACGTTAACAGCATCTGTATCAGCAGTACCAGCAGCAAGGCCTGTCAATTGACGAGTCAATGTGCTACCATTACCGATGGATACAGCAGCAGTAGTAGCTGTGCGAACATTGTTAGCTAAGTTTGTGTAATGACGTGTATGGTCATCGGAAGGATTGTAACCTTTAACGCCTTTATCTGTTGTTGTAACAGAGCTAGAGCCTAGTGCTACACCATTGGCAATGTTAGCTTCTGCTGCATTACCTAATGCAGTAGCAGCTTCTGCATTCGCTTTAGTTGTACGACCTAATGCAACGCCATATTTACCGCCTGCACGAGAACCAGCACCTTCAGCGATGGCAGCTTCCCCAGTAGCTTGAGATTGCATACCGATAGCAATGGAGTTAACACCAGATGCAATTACTTTAGGAGAACCTTTACCACTTTGACCAATAGCAATAGAATTGTCACCAGAAGCCTCTGCACGAGCACCAACTACAGTAGAGCCAGAACCAGATGCAGTTGTTTCACGACCGATAGCAATCGTATCTAGGTGAGTTGCAACGTTGTCACGACCGATAGCGATTTGAGAGTTTTCATCTCTAGTATTCGCAGCATTTCGACCATCATTAGAAGAATCAGTCAAGTTATTTTTACCAATGGAGATACCACCCATTGTTTTAGCATTATTTTGTTGACCTAATGTGATTGTATCTGCTACATGGGATGTATTTTCAGAACCGATGGCAACAGAGTTTTGGCCCAATGCATTTTCTTTATAACCAGCTGCAAAAGATCCAGGACCAGCAGAATTGGAATATACACCCATAGCAGCTGATTCTCTACCGGTCGCACTAGAATAGTTACCAACTACTGTAGAGTATGCTCCAGCTTGCAAAGGTGCTGTAGCCCAAGTACCTTTTTTATAGTTAACATTGTTATAGGAACCGATTGCAATAGCACTTTTAGCATTGGCATTACTTACGTTACCAATAGCTACTGTTGCAGCGCCACTTGCTCTATTACCAGCACCGATAGCAGTAGAAGCACCGCCTCTAGATTCATTTTGATTACCTACAGCTAAGCCAGAGTTACCATATGCTTGGTTATTTGCACCAAGAGCCGTAGTGCCATCTTCATCATCAGTTGTGTTTTGGTAACCAACAACGATGGAGTTAACGCCAACACTATTACTAGGTTTAGCATTAGCCGCAATATTAATACGACTATCTTGAGTATTTACACTGCCATCAGGACTTCTATAGGCATCTACAGGCGTACCCATTTGTGCGCCAACGCCAACAAGCGCTAAACCAGCTAATACGCTAGCTAGGACTTTCTTTTTGCCGCTATTATTTTTCGCAATTTCAGGAACTACAACGTAGCATTCCTTGGATTTGCTCCAAACGACTTTAAAGACCTTATTCATAAAACCTTTGAACCCCTTTCTCATAAGTACATGAAAAATGTAACTTTTACACTTTAGTTCACTTCATGAAGAGTGGTTTTTCTCTCATTCACACACACTTCATATAGGATAACTTAATAATATCAATTTATTAATTAATTGTAAATACTTTTACAACTATTTATTTAATGAAATTTTATATTTTAGATGAAAATAAACTGAAATTTATATGTATGTGTAAAAACAATCACATTTATTAAAAAGTACGCTATAACTATGTTTATAGCGTACTAAACGACATTTTCTTCATATACTTTTCACATAAGTCATAGTTCTTTTTAGTTTATAAATATGTTAAATAATATAAAGTTAGTCAAAATAAGGCCTCTAATCAACATCACTATTCTATAAATTTCATAAATCGAAATTACGCGATAAATCAGTAAAATACTGTATTTATAAGACATTTATTAATTCAATACATTAAATTGTATAATACTAAATTTTATGGTTTGTTAATATATATCTATTAATATATGCTAGTATCCCAAATAAAACTACACACAAAATGAACCTATGGATCTACTAAACACCATATTCTATGCACCAAAAAACGCCCACACTATGGGACGGTACTTTCAAAATTGCGTTCAATTCAAAAGTCCGTTCTCACAGTGTGAGCGTTTTTATTATGGCCCCTATAGAAGAAAGGGGGGTGGGATTAGAGAGTCTATAAGGGCCATATGGATTTATAATTTAGTGTTCAGCCAGACTATTTGCCTATAGCATCACGTAAGTTTACTTTACGGGATTGAGGTTGATCTACAGGCGGATTAGCCATTGCTGCGCGAAGGTCTACTTCGTGGTCATCACCAGCTTGAGGTTCTTCGCTAGCTTTGTTTTTCACCGTTTGTTTTGCGGCGTACCAAATTGTTTCGTTCATGTAGTGACGAAGTTCGTCATTGTTTACATGTTCTTGATCATGAGCCATGATGTCCAAAATGGAGTCTTCCAACGCTTGTGCTTCTTCGTCAGTCATAGGACCGCCAATTTTCTTTTGCTCTTGGATAACTGCATTGATTTGGTCTACCATGCCACGAAGTACATTGTACCCATAGCTATTAGTGAAACCATCTTGCTCATTGTATTTTGGCATATCAAAGTATTCGTATTCATTTTTGTTGCGATTTTCACCGTTCCAGTTCATGAACACTTCTTGACCATGCACACGACCGATGGAATGTGTGCGGAAATAGTCAGCATAGTTATGCTTGTCATAAGAATGCAACCAAACCTTTTCAGATTTCGTCAATTGTTTATGATCATCGTATTTAACCTTAGCTTTTGCAATGTTGATTTCTGCATTTTGCCAAGCTTTCACATAATCATGAACAGCAGCCACCGTTTGTGGGCTCGCTACCGGAACGAGTACAACAGAGCCGAGTTGTGGCGTCATTACAGGGTTTTTAACAATTAATACATCATCATATGTAGGTGCGCTGGCTGCGTGACCAGTAAGGGATGCAGCACTCATTAATACTGCTGCTGTGAAAGCAAGCATTGTAGATTTTTTCATATCTATTCCTCTTTTCTTAGTCGAACCAAAAGGGACGAGAGGGTTCTCGGTATCGAGTTCCCTCTTCCCGTTATCTGTGAAAGTTTAATCTATCAAATTATAAACCTAATTTTGCCATCATTGCAGCAATTTGAGCTTTCATTTGTTCATTTTCTGCTTTCAAGTCAGATACTTCGCCTTTTAATCCGGCATTTTGAGCTTTCATAGCTGCCATTTCTTGTTGCATTGCATACGCTGAACTGATAGGGCCTTTGCGGTAACGATCTGCTACAGCAGCTTCGCTATCACGGTTACCAACTTTCCAAGTTACACCAGCGTTTGCCATCATGTGGCTAGAACCACCAGCCCAGGATACGCCACCATGGATTAATGTAGATTCATTTTTGTAATGAGCTACGCCAAGAGCCACTGCGGAGTTACCACGGTAGTTACCATAACCAGCCATGATTTGAGTTGGTTCTAATGGATCGTATTGGATAGGTTTCAACGCGGAGAGAGCTGCGCCTTGAGCACCTACACGACCGATTTCTTCGCCGAGCATATCTACACGAGGGTCAGCTGCAGGAGCACCTGGAGTACCTGTTACTGCCAAGTCGTAAACTGGAGCACCATCAGCATCTGTAGTTTTATGAATTACAACAGAGTGGTTGTTAGATGTTACCTTAGTCAATTGACCTACAGTTGCAGCATCATCTTTAGCTGTACCAGTAGCAAGGTTAGTAATTTTCTTACCACCCATATCAAGGTTACCACCTGTTACATTGATGGAGTTACCACCGAATGTCATTTTAGGACCACCAGCAGCATTAGAGATGGATGTAATACCTGTTAGATCACCCATTACATCAAATGTAACTTTACCATCAGCAGCTGTACGAGCTTTTGTATTTGTGCCATCAATGAAGTTCAAGCCATCGGACAATTTAACTGTACGAGTATTACCACCGTTTTGTTTGTATGTCAATGGAATTTGAGTTGCAGCTTGATTACCATCGAAACCAACTTTATAAGTTGTTTCATGAGCTACAGATGTATCTGGAGTTACTGTAATAGCAGGGCTTGCAGAAGTTACTTTAACAGCTTCTTTAGCAGCATCTTTAACAGCATTTTTAGATACAGACACTTCATATGTTGCACCAGCTGTACCGAATGTATCGCCAGCTTTTGGAGCTACTGTAGCAATATTTGTATCACCAGCAGCTGCAGTACCAGCTTGTACTTTTTCAATAGCTTTTTTATTAGCCTCAGTAAGAACTTGCTTCAATTGTTCTTCAGTTGCTGCACGACCCTTAGTTGCAAATGTAGGATCAGTAAGATCTACATTTGTTAAACCAGTGATGTCGCCAGTATGACCATCGATTTTAACTTTATGAGTATCACCAATCTCTACAACAGGCTTCAAGGATACTTTGTAATTAGTATGACCATCTGCTGCTGAATTATCAGTCTCAACCTTAACGTTGTCATCGCCAGCTTCTACTGTTGTTTTCGCTGCATCAGTGTATTTCTTCAATTGGGAACCATTAACTGCATCTTTAGATGTTGCATTCACAGCACCATCAGCTACGTTAGTGATTTTCTTATCGCCTGCATCTACACCAGTCTTAGTAATGGAAGGACCATTAGCAATTGTTACACCATCTTTATTAACAGTAGTATCGCCTGCTTTCAAGGAACCATTAGTGCCAAGATCAACAGCTTCTTTCAATGCATACTCAATATGAGTGCCAGTGGCATCATTTGTTTGTTTAACAGTTAAATTGCTACCAGCATTGAAGTCTACTTTTTTACCATTATCAATAGTTTTACTTGTAGCACCATTGTTGGCAGTTACATCAAAACCATTCATTGTGCCAAGACCAGCACCGCTGATTTCAAGGTTACCAGCTGCATTTTTAGCTACAGTAATGCCATCTTTACCAACAACATTAACTTTACCATTTGTAGCAGGAACATCCGTACCATTAGCTTGGATTGTCCACAATTGATCTGTAGTAGCTACAGTTTTTGTAGTGCCACCATTAGTTGTGAAAGTAATGTTGTCACCATTACTTTGAATAGTGTTACCACCAAGTTGGATGCTGTTCAAACCTTTAAGGTTTTTGTTCAAGCGAATTGTTAACGTATCATTATTCTCAGCAGTTACTGCGATATTACCACTTGCGGAGACAAATGCAGCTTCATCAGCAGCAGATACACCTTCACCTTGTACTTTTACTAAGGAACCAAGTTTATGTTTGTTTACAGTACCAGTGTTGTTACCAGTAAATTTCAAACCATCATCCATAGTTGCCACTTCGTGAGTAACTTCTTTAGTTGTACTAGGGTTAGCTGGATCAGGTACTTTTTCAGTGTAAACAATACGAGTTACACCATCTTTACCATCGATACCTACGCCATTAGCACCATCTTTACCTTTAATGGAGATACCATTAGCACCGTTTGTACCATTGAGGCCGATAGAACCATCTGCACCATTCATAACAACAGCAGAACCGTCTGCACCTTTAGCACCTACAGAACCATCTTTGCCATTAGCACCATCTTTACCAACAGTGATCTTATCAGATAAGGAGAATTCAACAGTAGCATTACCATTAGCAGTATCATTAGTTTGTTTCACTACTAAGTTTTTACCAGATTGGAACTCTACAGACTTACCATCAGCAATATTTTGAGCATTTGCATTATGATTAGCATCAACAGCACCACCATCTGTAGTGTTAGCAGAGGATTTAACATTCCAAGAGGAAGCACCTGTACCACCAGTACTCAAGTTGGAGAGGTCGATAACTGCTTTGGTATCAGTTACTGCATTGCCATTACCATCATTGTATGTCAATGTAACAGTTTTACTAGCTGCATCATATTTGTATACATTTGCAGTACCCCCAGCATTAGCTGTACCACCTTTATTTTCAGTAGAGCCAGTTGCCACTGTTGTAGGTGCAATATGACGTTCATTTGCTTTCAAAGTATCATGAACGGATTTCAATTGTTCTTCAGTTGCTGCACGACCTTTAGTAGCAAAATCAGCACCGCCTAAAGTTGTATTAGTTAAACCTGTGATATCACCTG
>ERZ507154.246-NODE-246-length-4894-cov-13.1428_pt1 | contig 4894 bp, 4 predicted proteins | sample MGYA00513772_ERZ507154 | MGnify/ENA metagenome assembly ERZ507154
CCGCCTGGGGAGTACGACCGCAAGGTTGAAACTCAAAGGAATTGACGGGGGCCCGCACAAGCGGTGGAGCATGTGGTTTAATTCGAAGCAACGCGAAGAACCTTACCAGGTCTTGACATCCTTTGACCACTCTAGAGATAGAGCTTCCCCTTCGGGGGCAAAGTGACAGGTGGTGCATGGTTGTCGTCAGCTCGTGTCGTGAGATGTTGGGTTAAGTCCCGCAACGAGCGCAACCCTCGCCCTGTGTTGCCAGCACGTCATGGTGGGAACTCACGGGGGACCGCCGGGGTCAACTCGGAGGAAGGTGGGGATGACGTCAGATCATCATGCCCCTTACGTCCAGGGCTTCACGCATGCTACAATGGCCGGTACAGCGGGATGCGACATGGCGACATGGAGCGGATCCCTGAAAACCGGTCTCAGTTCGGATTGGAGTCTGCAACCCGACTCCATGAAGGCGGAGTCGCTAGTAATCGCGGATCAGCAACGCCGCGGTGAATGCGTTCCCGGGCCTTGTACACACCGCCCGTCAAGTCATGAAAGTGGGCAGCACCCGAAGCCGGTGGCCTAACCCCTTGTGGGATGGAGCCGTCTAAGGTGAGGCTCGTGATTGGGACTAAGTCGTAACAAGGTAGCCGTACCGGAAGGTGCGGCTGGATCACCTCCTTTCTACGGAGAGTTCAGGACGCGGTTCGTGTCCGGTGTGTGCCCCATGCGCGTGGAACGGTTCCACGGTCCCGTGTGGGGATGCTGGTGTGGAAGAGATCGGTGGCTTGGATGGGCCTGTCCCGTCCGGGAGTGGTATGGGTGTGCTTTTGGGTTCCCGGACCGCCACCCCACAGTGGTTTCCATTGTGGCGCGGTTCCGATGCCCATGCGGGGTGGCCGGCGTCCGTTGGACGCGTGGCGGAACGCGTGGCGCGTGGCGGTTTGAGAACTGGATAGTGGACGCGAGCAAGAGAAACATGGTGTTTCTTTTTGCTTATCGCGATTTCGCCAAACTCTTCTTTTTGAGTTTGGTTTCGAGATCGATCGTTTTGTGATCATTTGAACAGTGCGATGATTTGTCGTCTGGCAATCTTGCTATCAGGAAAGCCGCGGGATGGCACGGCCGTTGGCTGTGTCGCCCGCAAGGGCGCATGGTGGATGCCTTGGCAGACAGTACCGACGAAGGACGTTTGAGGATGCGATAAGCCTCGGGGAGCCTCCAGCATGGCTTCGATCCGAGGATCTCCGAATGGGGCAACCCGCCGGCCGTCATGGGCCGGCACCGCAGGCTTCTGCGGGGGGTACGCAGGGAAGTGAAACATCTCAGTACCTGCAGGAAGGGATACTCCGTGAGTAGTGGCGAGCGAAAGCGGATCAGACCAAACCGCGTGCGCGTGATACCCGTCGGGGGTTGCGTGCGCGGTGTTGAGGGAGCGCGTGTCCCGGTTCCGACGGACCGGGCGGGAGTCATAAAACGGCTTGCCAGGGGAACAGGCTTGAAGGCCTGGCCGCAGAGGGTGCCAGCCCCGTACCTGGACGCTTGCCGTCTTCCGATCGCGTGTCCCAAGTAGCGCGGGCCTCGTGGAATCCCGCGTGAATCCGCACCGACCGTGGTGTAAGTCTAAGCATACCTGTCTGACCGATAGCGTACCAGTACCGTGAGGGAAAGGTGAAAAGCACCCCGGGAGGGGAGTGAAAGAGTTCCTGAAACCGTGCGCCTACGATCCGTCGGAGCCTCCTTGTGGGGTGACGGCGTGCCTATCGAAAAATGAGTCTGCGAGTCAGTGATGCGTGGCGAGGCTAACCCGTCGTGGGGCAGCCGTAGCGAAGGCGAGTCCGAACAGGGCGTTTCTATAGTCGCGTGTCCTGGACCCGAAGCGGGATGATCTAGCCCTGGGCAGGTTGAAGCGCGGGTAAGACCGCGTGGAGGACCGAACCCACCTGGGTTGAAAACCGGGGGGATGACCTGGGGCTAGGGGTGAAAGGCCAATCAAATTCCGTGATAGCTGGTTCTCTCCGAAATGCATTTAGGTGCAGCGTCGGCTTATTGCATCGCGGGGGTAGAGCTACCGGATGCTTGCGGGCCCTTGTGGGGTACCAACAGCAGCCGAACTCCGAATACCGTTGATGTGTATGCCGGCAGTGAGTCGGCGGGGGATAAGCTCCGTCGTCGAGAGGGAGACAGCCCAGACCGTCGTCCAAGGTCCCCAAGCGTGTGCTAAGTGGGAAAGGATGTGGGGCCGCATAGACAGCCAGGAGGTTGGCTCAGAAGCAGCCATCCTTGAAAGAGTGCGTAACAGCTCACTGGTCTAGTGGTCCCGCGCCGACAATGTAGCGGGGCTCAAGCACACCACCGAAGACGCGGCGGCGCGTGTATGCGCGCCGGGTAGGAGAGCGTCCTGCAAGGGGCGAAGCGGCCGGGTGACCGTGCCGTGGACTTTGCGGGAGTGAGAATGCAGACATGAGTAGCGAGAGACGGGTGAGGATCCCGTCCGCCGGATGACCAAGGGTTCCGGGGCCACGTTCGTCGTCCCCGGGTGAGTCGGGTCCTAAGGCGAGGCCGACAGGCGTAGTCGAATGGATGAACGGGTGGATATTCCCGTACCGGCAGCGAACCGACAGGACCGAGGCGGTGAGTACTAACCTCCGTCGCGGGCCGTTCCCCTCCTTCGGGTGGGGTCCGGCGCGTGGCGTTGGGAGCGTAGCCGTGGTAGGTGAGCGCAGGGGTGACACGGAATGGGAGCCGGCCGCGGAGGTGGTTTTCCGTGGTCAAGCACGCAGCCAGTCGCACAGGCAAATCCGTGCGGCGCGTATGGCGAGGTGCGATGATGGGAGCCGTTTCGGCTCGATATCCGGTGGTCCAGGCCGTCGAGAAAAGCCCCGGCGTCAGGCGCGTTGCCGCCCGTACCCCAAACCGACACTGGTGGTCAGGTAGAGAATACCAAGGCGATCGAGCGAATCCTGGTCAAGGAACTCGGCAAACCGCTCCCGTGCCTTCGGCATAAGGGAGACCCCCGCGGGTGAACGGACATGCTCCGGGAGCGTGTGGGGGTGGCACAGACCAGGGGGTAGCGACTGTTTACCAAAAACACAGGTGCATGCGAAGGCGTAAGCCGCTGTATATGCACTGACGCCTGCCCGGTGCCGGAAGGTTAAGAGGATCCGTCAGCCCCTTGGGGGTGAAGCGGTGAATTCAAGCCCCGGTAAACGGCGGTGGTAACTATAACCATCCTAAGGTAGCGAAATTCCTTGTCGGGTAAGTTCCGACCTGCACGAATGGCGTAACGACTTCCCCGCTGTCTCGACCAGGAGCTCGGCGAAATTGCAGTACGAGTAAAGATGCTCGTTAAGCGCAGAAGGACGAAAAGACCCCGGGACCTTTACTATACCTTGGTATTGGCGTCAGTCGCGGATTGTGTAGCATAGGCGGGAGGCTTCGAGGCGCGGGCGCCAGCCCGCGCGGAGCCGCAAGGTGAAATACCGCTCTGTTCTCGTTTGACGTCTCACCTCGAACGGTCATCCTGTTCAGGGACAGTGCCTGGCGGGTAGTTTAACTGGGGCGGTTGCCTCCCAAAGAGTAACGGAGGCGCTCAAAGGTCCGCTCAGCCCGGTTGGCAATCGGGTGTCGAGTGCAATCGCACAAGCGGGCTTGACTGCGAGGACGGCGGTCCGAGCAGGGACGAAAGTCGGAGATAGTGATCCGGTGCCGGCGCACGGGCGCGGCATCGCTCAACGGATAAAAGGTACCCCGGGGATAACAGGCTGATCATTCCCAAGAGTCCATATCGACGGGATGGTTTGGCACCTCGATGTCGGCTCGTCGCATCCTGGGGCTGGAGCAGGTCCCAAGGGTTCGGCTGTTCGCCGATTAAAGCGGCACGCGAGCTGGGTTCAGAACGTCGTGAGACAGTTTGGTCTCTATCCTCTGCGCTCGTTGGAATCCTGGGGAGGCCTGCCCATAGTACGAGAGGACCTGGGTGGACGAACCTCTGGTATGCCGGTTGTCGCGCCAGCGGCACGGCCGGTTGGCTACGTTCGGGAGGGATAACCGCTGAAAGCATCTAAGCGGGAAGCCTGCTCCGAGATTAGGATTCCTTGGGCCCTTCGGGGTCCTGAAGCCCGCATGTGGAACACGTGTTTGATAGGCCGGAGGTGGAAGCCCCGCGAGGGGTGGAGCCGACCGGTACTAACGGGCGACGGCGACACAGCAGCCCATTCCCCCTCCCTTGTGTGGGGGTGGGTCCGCGTCTTTGCTGCTGCGGGATTGTTGGCGACAAGGAGCGTTGTTCCTGTGGTCACGAAACGGTGTTCGCGTCCGCTGTCCGGTTCCCGGACCGTCACGGCACGCGCCGGTGGCGGCGCGTGGGTGGTTTTCCCTTTTGGCCGGTCGGGGTCCCCGTTGGGGGTCCGGGCCGTCGGTGGTGGTTTTTGCGGTGGCCATGGCCCAGGTGTGACGCCCGGTCCCTTTCCGAACCCGGAAGCTAAGGCCTGGCACGGTGATGGTACTGCACCCGGCAGGGTGTGGGAGAGTAACACGCCGCCGCAAACATTCGTTCAGGTGGGGTTTCCCGTGGAGCCGACGCTCCGGGAAACCCCACCTTTTTTTGTTTCCGGGGATTCATCGGCTCCGGTACTCCCGCACGGGTCTTCCCCGACCGGGTCCCAGAGAGGGTTCCCGGGAAGTCCTTTGCGTATCCCGATACAAACCAAGAGAAAAACACCGCTCCTGCGGTCCCTGCATATCTGAATGCATGGATACACTGAATGCTTATGCACTATTTCGTACCCAAACGTTGCACCGAGTCGAACAAGATCATGTATCACGACAAAGCAACGGCTCAGCAAGCTGCCGACCAAAGTTGGCGTGAACGCGGCACCGAGCTATGGGTATATCGTTGCGAATTCTA
>ERZ507154.399-NODE-399-length-2491-cov-7.34278_pt1 | contig 2491 bp, 3 predicted proteins | sample MGYA00513772_ERZ507154 | MGnify/ENA metagenome assembly ERZ507154
GCAAGACGGAAATGTACCGCTTCGATAAGAACGGTTTTGTCTGCAACAAGCTCAACATTACCGCAACGGGCGGAACCGTAACCGAAAAATATCGCCGCGATTGGGCGGTGAAGGGCGATCCCGTCATTTTGGAATTTGCGTCCGAAGAGGGAAAAACTCTTACGAGTTTCAAAATCAACGGCGTGGAGCACGTGAACGACGTAAAGGAAAACGTTTATAGATTTAACGGTACGGGCGACGATTTAAACGTCGTGGCGGAATTTACACAAGGAAATAACCCGAAAGGTTAAAATAAGACCTGCAAATAAAAGTCAAGGGAAAATAAGCAGAAAAAATAAGATTTTTTCGCAGGCAAAAAAGGGCATGGGAAAAAAGCCGTTCGGGAGAACGGCAGCAACTATGAGAATGGTCAAGCGACTTTTTGCAACGAGTTCAGGAGTTCCATGACGCGGGCGTAGTAAATACGCAAAAACTTGTTGGCGCCCGCCATCATGTAGACGTAGAAATGTTTTCCTTCGGAGCGTTTCTTATCCATGAAAAGGAAAACAGGGTCGTTTTGGGGAGCGTTTTGGAGGATGACGGACATGATCTGAAACAAGGTCTTACGCAATGCAGCAGAACCGCGTTTGGAGATTGAACGGGACTGCGGATTGAAATTGCCGGACTGAAACGGCGGGGCGTCAATGCCTGCAAAGCCGACGAGAGCTTTTTTATTGGAGAACCGCGACACGTCGCCGATTTCTGCAATAAGTTGCGAGCCGAGAACGGAGCCAACGCCAAATAAGCTCATTACAGTATCATACTCCGGGAGAGAACCTGCCAAAAGATCCATTTCCCTCTGTAAAGAGGCAAGAGTTTCGTTGAGCGTATTCAACTGTAAAATTGCCGTAGACACAAGCGCATGAGCAGCCGGTGAATCGGGTAAAGACGGAGTACAGTTACAGGCAAACGCATAAATTTCCTCGGCTTTAGCTTCGGAGAACTTATAACCGCCTTTTTTGCACCAAGACAGATAGCATTTGGAAAAAGCGGGGAAAGACTTCCTTGAAACGCACTCGCAATGCGGGAATTTGAGGACAAAATCTATCCATTTCTCGTGTCCGTCCGTTTTTCTTGCGGGAGTATTGAAGAGAGTATTCGCGCCGGGAAAAGTCTGATCGAGAATGGAGATGAGATTGTTTTTGAGCATGACTTTGAGTTTGATGTACTGGTTATATTGCCTGTTAAAGGCTTTGAGCAAGGTTCTGGTGTCGGACCGAGCGGAGAAGGGCGGCAGCTCATGCCAGCGGTCTAAAGCGAAGGCGGCAAGTTTTAAGGAATCTTTTTTATCCGTCTTGCCCTTACGAACGGTTAAAGATTTATTGCTGTAGTCTTTTACGAGAATGGGGTTGACGACGGAAACGAACAACCCGGATTTTTGGAGGAACAGAGCAACGGGAAGATAGTAGTTGCCTGTGTACTCCATAACGATCTTTGTATCACCGTCCAGGCTTTTGATGAGAGTGACGAGCTCATGAAGTTCCCTTGGATCGTGAGAAACCTCGAATGGGGAAGCGAGGACTTCCCCGCCGGGGCGCAGGATGGCAACGGTAGACTTGCCTTTGGAAACATCGATACCGACAGCGTTCATAAGTGACCTCTTTGAATTGGATTTGTAAAAAGGCGACCGACAAGAGCCATTACTGATTCAATCTGATTTGTTACCCGGACGCGAAGCCCAACCTGCAGAAACCGAACGCTATAATGGAAAGCCGGCTGACAGTCTTATTTGCGTGCGTACAAGCACAAGGAGGTGAACGTCAGACCTTAAATACCTTTCCATTATAGCTTAGGTAACGGAACTTGGAAAGTGCTATTCCAATTACCGCACTTTCTCGGTCAATTATATTGTATCAGGAGGATTTTATCTGTGGAGCACAAAAATACATTCAGTACTATATCAAAGAGTTTTCGCCTTGAATTGGAAGCCGACTCGATTGTTCAGAAAAATTGGCTCATACGCATTAAACGGGAAATGTCGGAACTTGAAGACAAACTTATATCAATACGCGCGGAAATCAAAGCGCTTACCGAATAAGCCATTTACAACGGCGGCTGTTGCCGCTTATTTTGAACATTGACAACTGAATATTCATAAAAAATTCGCGAGCCGTACGAGCTTGCATAAGGAGTAAAATGATTTATAAAAATTACAAAAAAGAAACCGAAACGACTTTGAATCGCGAACGGCTGATCGCAGACGAGGTCTCGCGGCTTACCCGCAAATACGGCAAGAGTTTTCTCGACTGCGAAAACCTTATAGAACTTACGGGCTTGGGACGGGACAACGTGCGCGCACTCATGCATAGCAAGGCGTTCCCCGTCACTAAGGTCGGCAACCGTCAGGTGGTCAGCATTCTGGCATTCGTGGCGTGGCAGGTAAACAGTTTGCCGGAGGCGGTTTAATGGCGAAGAAATCCACACGCAGAGGCAACAACGAAGGCTGTATCAG
>ERZ507154.572-NODE-572-length-1904-cov-2.00703_pt1 | contig 1904 bp, 1 predicted proteins | sample MGYA00513772_ERZ507154 | MGnify/ENA metagenome assembly ERZ507154
CGTTCTCGGCCTGGGCCTTGCCGCCCTCGTCGTCGGTGGCGTAACGCGAGGTCAGTGTCACGGTATCGCCGATGTTCACGCCCAGCTGTTTGATGATGTTGCTCGGCAACGCGACTTCGTTGCTGTCGATGGGCCGGCTGCCTTCGGTGATGTCGACCGGCAGCAGTTTGCCGTTCCGTGCGGTGGAGATGGCCTCGCCGCTGACATTGTTGCCTGCTTTGGAGACGGTTACGCCGCTTTCCAAGGCGACCCGCACGCCGTTGACGCCTTCGATGCCGTTCATCCGGTCGAGGTGGAAGTCACCGACGGTCGTAGAATACACGTCATTCAGTGCTTGCTCACTCAACCCATCGGTGGAGGGGCTGATCGCATAGTTCGCCTTGCCGAACATGGAGGTCGCCTGGCGGGAAAGCGAATCATTCATGGCGTTGCCGAACAGGAAAGTGCTGGCGATGAACGCCGTGCCGATCATGATGGCGATGCCGGCCGGGATGAGCATGCGTCTGGTCTTGCGCATGAGTTTTATTGTGATGGACCACATGGTTGCCGTCGTTCCTTCTTCAGATTCTTGAACCGTTGTAATGCGCCGGTCAGCCGGCGTGACGTGCATTGGACGCGTTCCGCGTGGAGAGCTCTCGTTCCTTCATCAGCAGATCACTCATCTGGTCGGCGGTCGGATCGTCGGCATCGGCCACGATGCGACCATCCGCGAACACGATGGCGCGGTCGGCATAGGAGGCCGCAACGGGGTCATGCGTAACCATGATGATGGTCTGTCCGAGCTCGTTGACGGAACGTTTCAGGAAGCTCAATACCTCAGCACTGGATATGGAGTCGAGATTGCCGGTCGGCTCATCGGCGAACACCAGCTGCGGCTTGGTGATCAGGGCGCGCGCGATGGCAACGCGCTGCTGCTGGCCACCCGACAATTCGTTCGGCCGGTGATGCAGACGTTCCTTCAATCCGAGCGTCTCGACCAGCAGGGCCAGCCATTGCCGGTCCGGCTTCTCACCGGCCAAGGTAAGCGGCATGAGGATGTTCTGTTCCGCGGTGAACATCGGCAGCAGGTTGAAGCTTTGGAAGATGAATCCGATCTTATGACGACGCAACAGGGTGAGCTGATTGTCGTTCAATCGCGTCAGATCGTCACCATCGAACACGATGTGGCCGCCGGGGGCCGAATCCAACCCCGCCAGCGTATGCATCAACGTGGATTTGCCGGAGCCGGACGGCCCCATGATCGCGGTGAACCTGCCACGCTCGAAACGTACGTTCACGTCGCGCAGCGCATGCACGACGTTTTCGCCACGGCCGTAATCCTTGACGAGGTCCACGGCCTCGATGGCCGTATCGTTGGTTTGCAGTACGTCCCTGATATCCATGTCATTGTTCCTTTCCTCGGACATATCTCCAAAGGTAGGGAACGATGACGTTTCCCGACATCATGCGCCGGTCTGAGTTTTCATCTCATCCTTGAGTATGATGACCTCTAAGGGGTACGGTCAGTCATCCAGCAACACGCCCTCCCGCGGCGGCTCCAACCAGTAGGATTCCTTCTCCACACTGACCGTGGATGCCCACCAGGTCTGCTCGACGCCCGGCAGGGAACGGATGGATTCGTCGACCACACGCCACAGATCCTCATCGTCATCGGCGATGATCTCGATAAGATAGTCGGCTCCGTTCAGTCCGACTCCGCTCATCGCGTAGGTGACCTCGTCGATGTCGAGCAGCTGTTCGGCATCGAGACGATACGGGGGCTTGATGCCGATGCCGAGGAACGCCTGGCGGAATCCGCCGAGTCGCATGGGACTGACGGTGGCCATGATGCGCATCACCCCGGAATCCTCCAGTTTCTTGATACGCCCGCGAATGGCGGTATGAGATCGGAAGAGCACACGTCT
>ERZ507154.661-NODE-661-length-1728-cov-2.49133_pt1 | contig 1728 bp, 3 predicted proteins | sample MGYA00513772_ERZ507154 | MGnify/ENA metagenome assembly ERZ507154
GACGGGTTCCAAGGAGTCGGTGCAGCGTTTCTATCAGCAGTTCCCGCTGTAGATTCCGGCATGATTCCAGTATGCGAGTGTGCCTGTGCGCATTCGTCCCCGAAGCAGTGTAGTATTGGGCAAGTTGCAAACTTTTACCCTTTGACCAAGGAACGGAGGCTGAGATGGGCTCGGTCATCAAGAAGCGCCGCAAGCGTATGAGCAAGAAGAAGCATCGTAAACTGCTTCGCAAGACTCGCCACCAGCGCAAGTAGTCTTCAGGCGCGTACGAAGCGTTCGCAAAACAAAATCCCGCGACTCCTTTCGGAGCGCGGGATTTTTGCTATGCAAAGACTCACTTGTTGGAGTTGGTCATGACGCGCGGGCCGTTCGGATCGCCGACGATGACCTGATCAACCATGTGCAGGAACAGGCCGTGCTCCACCACACCGACGGTGGTGATGAGGTCTTCGGCCAGATCCTCCGGATGGTCGATGCGCTCGAGATGCAGATCGACCACATAGTTGTTCTCGTCGGTGCGCACCGGCTGGCCTTCGGCGTCAAGGCGCAGCACCGGCTTGTAACCACGGGATTCGAACTTCTTGATGACCTGGCCTGCGCCGAACGGAATCACCTCGACCGGCAGCGGGAACTTGCCGATGGTGTCGACGACCTTGGACTCGTCGACGATCCATACGATCTTGTTGGAGTTGGTGGCCACGATCTTCTCCCACAGCAGGGCGGCGCCGCCGCCCTTGATGCCGTTGAAGTCCTTGTCGACCTCGTCGGCGCCGTCGATGGTCACGTCGATATGGTCGACGTCATCGATGTCAACGATCTTGATGCCGTAGCCTTCGGCCTGCTCCTGGTGCGGCGGGAGGTGGTGACGCCCGTGAACTCGAGACCCTCCTCCTTGACGCGACGACCGAGCTCGTCGACCAGGAAACGTACGGTCGAGCCGGTGCCCAGGCCTGCGATCATGCCGCTCTGAATCAACTTGGCAGCCTCGATGCCGGCCGCCTTCTTCAGTGCATCCTGCTGTGCCTTGTCCATAATGCTCCTTCGATATGGGATTAAGACCGGTTCCATACTATCGGATGCGCTGATTTTTGGCGGCTTGAGCCATGTCATGGGCGCCACGTTTGGCGTGCGGACGGCAACGAAAAAGTTTTCACATAGTGTTTCACGGTGTATTAGGCGTGCTTCACCGCGAACGGGGCCTCATCCAGTACCAGCGTGCCATCACCCATCACATAGCCTTCCACGGCGATATAGCCACGAATCAGGCGTGGCTTGCCGTCAAACGTCGGACTGGACTCCGGCGGGGGAGTGAACCGTACCGTACCCGACACCGCAAGTCCTGACGGGCTGGGCCGATGTGGCAGTTTCGGCAGATTCCGATCCGCCGGGCCGCTGGAGGTATCCGCATCGTCCGCCTTCGGTGACTGCGACATGGTTGGCGTGCCATCGTCCGCCGTGCCACCGTCCGTCATGCCGTCGGCGGTATGCTGCAAAACCGTTGTCGCCGCGATGTCATCATCCTTCGCGGCGGGGGTCTCATCGTCGTCCTTGGGGAAACAATCCGGCCTGACCAGCAACTCGGCAAGCGATTTGCGGGGTGCATCGGTGGCCTCCGTGGTCTTGAGCGGCCGTGTCGGTTCCTCGATCGCCAGTGTTTCGGTGGGTTCCTCAACCGGTTCGGGGGCCGGATAGCCTTCCGGTTCGACCAGCATGTCGGCAATCGATTTC
>ERZ507154.776-NODE-776-length-1568-cov-3.08526_pt1 | contig 1568 bp, 3 predicted proteins | sample MGYA00513772_ERZ507154 | MGnify/ENA metagenome assembly ERZ507154
CCGAAACTTTCTTCGATTTTAGGCTAATCACCTCCTTTTCGCCTTTCAGCAACTCTACATTATCCGCCTGTCTATCCGGCTGGAACGACAATAATTTAAACTGCGAGCGATTGTATTCGGCTCGCCCGTTTTCGTCCTCGATATAGCCGATCAGCTTTTCGACAGCGTATAACGCGCAGTAGGCCTGTTCTAAAATGTAATCCGTCATAACCTTTACCCCCTAAATTTTTGTAGGGTTATAATTATAACGTAAATAAAAAACAAAACGCGAAAATCGTCAAATTATGACGATTTTTATTTTATCCGACGACGGTATTCTTTTTCCGATTCGAGAACGCCCTCCGCATATGCAAGCACTCTTTCTTTCTGCCGTTCGTTGAAAGTCGAAAGAATTTTTAATAATTCCTGTGTAGTTTTGTCTATTTCAACGTCAGATTTTTTAATATTTCCGAAATCGTCGGTTCTTCCGACCAGATAATCAATAGATACGTCAAAATAATTTGCTATTATATTTAAAGAATCTACGCTTGGTTCAATTCTTCCCTTTTCCCATTCACATAAATTCCCTGGCGAAATTTTTAAAAATTTTGCAAATTCTTTTTGTGATAATCCTTTTTGTTTTCTTAATTCAGCGATTCTATTCATTTTTACCTCATAATTCTAATTTTACGAAAAATTTAAAAAATATGTTGACAATTCTAATTATTAGAATTATAATATAGTAAATAAATTCTAAAAAATAGAATTATAAGGATAAATGCAAAAATGACGAAAGAACAGATGAAATTAGAGCTTGATTCCGTAAAAGCGGAACTCGAAGAATATAAAAAGGCGGACGAACAACTTGCAAGATGTTTTTCGGCGATAACTTCCGCGCGCGCGAGCGCACTCGAACAAAAAGACGGCGCGGCGGATATTTTATCCCGTCTTTTCCTCTTTGACGATTGCGGCGAATGCATCGGATTCAACCTCGATGAGGTCGAATATTACTGCTGGCTTGCGGCAGATCCGCGCCGGAAAAAGGCCGCTCCCCTATGACGGCCGACGAACGGGCGGCAATCTTCCGCATTAAAACGTTGCAGGAAAAAAGACTGCAACACTCGTTCCGCCAGAACGACGCGGTGAACGTTGTCAAAACGCTCGGCGCTCTGGAGATCCTCGACCTGCTTTTCGATTTTACGAAATCGAAATGCGTCGGCTTTCACAAGCCGACGATCGAGCGGAACACAAGGCCCCCACGCGCGGGCGCGAATAATACGCGCGGCGGATAGCGCGCGCGTTGGATTAAAAAATAAATAAAAACAGGAGAAACGCAATGAAAAGCGAATGGCGCGTTACAAGCCAGATCATCAATGGAGAAACGCTGTACGCGGTTTACCGCCTTTACGATAAAGACGGCATAGACCACAGCGGGAACAGAGAATTTGCGACAGGCTACACGCCGGACGAACGAAAGGCGCGGGCAGTCGCAAAGAAGCTCAACAAGGTGAAAACATGAACGCAAACGAAATTATGCTTGAAAAAGAGAAACTCGACCGATTTGAAACAATCTCGTATTTATCCGCGGA
>ERZ507154.816-NODE-816-length-1513-cov-4.46228_pt1 | contig 1513 bp, 1 predicted proteins | sample MGYA00513772_ERZ507154 | MGnify/ENA metagenome assembly ERZ507154
CTCGATTTGTACTGACCCCAAAAAGTTAGACAATTAATTTACACAAAGGACTTAGTTCTGTAGGCTCTTTGTCAACTGTAGTGGGTGACGAAAAGCTAACATCTAGAGAGGACCGGGTAGGTCCTTTTTTTATGTATGTTCAGTGTGATGAAGACACGCTTCTTAAAGTTGATAAAGTTTCTAAAACCGAAGCCCAAACGTTTGATGTCTTTGATCAACTTATTAGTCGCTTCAAGTTTCGCGTTTGAATAGTCCGTTTCTAGTGCGTTTTTGATGTATTGCTTGTGTCTAAGAAAAGTCCTAAAGACAGTTTGAAAATAATGATTGACCTTGCTCCTATTTTCCTCTATCAGTTCAAAGAACTCATCTACTCTCTTCTCCTGAAAGTGAAAAAGCAAAAGCTGATAAAGTGTATAGTAGTCAGTAAGCTCTTTTGAAAAGACTAGTGTCTTCGCAACAACTTCATGTGGTGCTAAAGTTTGGCGGAAAGTCTTTGAATAAAAAGAGTTGAGAGATAGTTTACGGCTGTCCTTTTGGAAGAGTCGCCAGTGATTTTTCAGGGCTCGATAGGGTAGTGACTTCTTATCAAACTGGTTCATAATTGCAATTCTTGTCTTTAAAAAGGCACGTCCAAGGTGCTGGATGATGTGGAAACGATCAAGAACGATTTTTGCGTTTGGAAAGAGCTTGCGAGCCAGTGGAATATAAGCTCCAGACATATCCATCGTGATAAATTGTACCTGTTGTCGGACTTTCAATGGATACTTCAAAAAGTAGTTTCGTATAGTAGTTTGGCGGCGATTATCAAGGATGGTTATGAGTTGGTTTGTCTCATAATTCTGCGCCACAAAAGCCAATTCCCCTTTCTTGAACCCAAACTCATCCCAGGACATAACAGCAGGGAGTTTGTCATAATGTTCCTTGAAAGTAAACTGATCAAGCTTACGATAGACAGTGGACGTCGACACGCGAAGTCTTCTTGCAATATCAGTTAGTGACACTTTCTCAGTTAGGAGTTGTGTAACTTTTTGTCGGACTAGATTGGAGATTTGGCAGTTTTTCTCAACGATAGATGTCTCAGCTACCGTGACTCTTCTACAACTTTTACACTGGAAACGACGTTTTTTCAGACGTAGTAGAGTTGGCGTTCCCGCTTGCTCGAGAAGAGGGATTTTAGAAGGCTTTTGAAAGTCGTACTTGATCATCTTTCCATGGCAATGAGGACATGATGGTGCAGGGTAATCGAGTTTTGCTTGAATCTCGATATGAGTGTCAGTTTCAAAAACAAGTGAAATAATGATATTTGGGTCTTTAATTCCGATTAGTTCTGTGGTATTCTTAATAAGTCTCATAAGTTCTTCCTAATGGTAGTTTCGTCGCTTTTCATTATAGTTCTTATGGGACTTTTTGTGTACACTCAAAAAGCTCTATAATCCCTACAGTAGTTTTACCCACTACAGAAATTATAGAGCCGTAATTCTTTTCTTTTTGAAAATATATGTTTCAATTTTCT
>ERZ507154.1277-NODE-1277-length-1187-cov-1.70318_pt1 | contig 1187 bp, 1 predicted proteins | sample MGYA00513772_ERZ507154 | MGnify/ENA metagenome assembly ERZ507154
ACGCTCTTCCGATCTGGCGAGTTCCGCCTTGTCCTTTACGTTTTTCGTTTCCGGCCCCTCCGCAGTCTGCGGCTCGGCGCCGCTTTCGGCAAACAGATCGTCCCGCTTGGACAATAACCTGAATTCCAGTTCGACGAATTTGTTCCTCAGCGCCGCGGGGAAGGGCATGACGAGGCGCATCGCGTCGAGATCGTATGCAAAATCCGCGTGCGTTTCTATGGTGGCGAGCGTTTTGGAAAGCCTGCAGTTTTCTTCGCCCGCAAGAAGTTTTTCCTTGAGCCTGCCCGTTATTTCGTCTATATGTTCGTAAACCGCCGCCGCCGTGCCGTATTTTTCGAGCAGCGTCTTCGCCGTCTTTTCCCCCACGCCGGCAACGCCGGGGATATTGTCCGACGCGTCGCCCATGAGCGCCTTCAATTCAACGACCTGCCAGGGTTCTATGCCCGTTTTTTCCTTGAAGTTTTCCTCCGTCAATACGTCGAGGTCGCTGATGCCTTTTTTGTGAATTATAAGCTGCCTCAACTGGTTTTATTGATTTATTAGCTATAAATATGCTTACTATAAATAAAAAAATCAAACTAATTGGTCCAACTATAAATGAAGTAATTACTAATCTCTTTATAGTATTTAGGTGAATAGTACTATCTTGAAATACCATCTCAATCCCTCTTGGCCCATTTCTATATAGATACGCAAAATTATAACTATTATATTTTATAAATCCTTTTTCCTTCTTATTATTGATTGCTTTTTGAACTATATTTACTAAGGTATCTTCATCCATATTATAAGCATCATTATAAAGTAATCTTGAATTCTTAGAGTCATAGATAATAAAGGTTGTATTATTAAAAGGCTTGCCCCTCCAATCTATCTCTCCGTTAGGAGACATCTTCATCCCATTTAAGGTATCACTTAATTGAGTAAATATCATGTATTCTCCATTTTTGCTTATTCCAATATATATAGCAGAAAATATAGCTATTACTATTGCTGTAAAAAGAATCATTAAAGTAGTTACAAATTTAACCCTTAACTTTTTAAACATCATTATTCTCCATCTTTATATTCTAAAATATAACCTAGATTTCTTATAGCTTTAATAGCTACCTTAGATTTTAAATAGGATAGTTTCCTTCTTAAAAATGATACATATACTTCAACATTATTATGTTCTGCTTCTGATT
>ERZ507154.1336-NODE-1336-length-1157-cov-1.66878_pt1 | contig 1157 bp, 1 predicted proteins | sample MGYA00513772_ERZ507154 | MGnify/ENA metagenome assembly ERZ507154
ATCCATTCAATAGCCCTTGCCCTAATGGTACTGAGAAAGTATCAGCTTATCATACTCATGGTGCAGATAGTCATGGAGAATATTGGGACGAAATATTTTCAGGTAAAGATGAGAAAATAGTTAAAAGTAAAGATAACAATATCAAGTCATTTTATTTAGGTACGCCCAGTGGTAATTTTAAAGCAATAGATAACCACGGGAAGGAAATAACAAACAGAAAAGGATTACCTAATGTCTGCAGAGTTCATGGTAATATGTAAAAAAATATTGTTTAGGAACTGTGTCATTGTATCTTTGTTTGTTTTTACATACAACACATGGGCGCAGTGTAATAATAATATTAAAATAATGCGCAAGTATGAAAGTGAAGGTAAATATACCGTTAGAAATTTGGTTAAAAATAAAGCTATAGCATTGGAATTAGCTGAGATATATGTTAAGAATCGTTATGGACAGGATGCCGCAGAAGAAGAAAAACCATACGAAATCACTGAGTTAACAACAAGTTGGGTTGTTGAAGGTACCATTCACTCAGACCAAATTGCTGGTGGGGTTTTGATTATAGAAATAGGCAAAAATGATGGGAGAATTCTGAATTTTGGCCACGGAAAATAAGTATGTAAGGATAATCAAACATCGTGTGCGCTGATGGCAGAGTAGGTGGAGGACTCCAGACAGTCAAACGATAGAAAAAGATAGCCTTTATGGAGGTTCCTGCAATGTCAAATACATACCAGAAAAGAAAGGCAAGTAAAGAGTATGGTTTATATAATCAATGTAAGAAACTAAATGATGATGAATTATTTCGCTTACTTGATGATCACAATTCCTTGAAAAGGATTTCATCTGCCAGAGTATTACAGTTAAGAGGTGGGCAAGACGCTGTTAGATTGGCAATTGAGTTCTGCTCTGATAAAAATTATATCCGTAGAGATATCGGAGCATTTATACTCGGGCAAATAAAAATTTGCAAAAAATGCGAAGATAATGTTTTTAATATTTTGAACAATATGGCATTGAATGATAAGAGCGCTTGCGTTCGAGCTACGGCAATCGAGTCAACGGCTCAGCGATGCAAGAAAAACCCAATTTATTCACCTAAAATAGTAGAACAATCTCAAATTACTGCTTTTGATAAATCGACTAATGTCAGACGT